>Ga0065714_10002796_pt1 | contig 11181 bp, 10 predicted proteins | sample MisRhiReplicate2_FD_59101 | JGI IMG/M metagenome (GOLD analysis project Ga0065714, IMG submission 59101) | Miscanthus rhizosphere microbial communities from Kellogg Biological Station, MSU, sample Rhizosphere Soil Replicate 2: eDNA_1 v2... | ecosystem: Host-associated > Plants > Roots >... | reverse complement strand
CACCTTGCGCCTGTGTGTCAGCGACAACGGCAGTGGTATCGCGCCGGCCGTGCTGGCGCGCTTGGGCGAGCCATTTTTCACCACCAAGACCACTGGCACCGGCCTGGGCCTGACCGTGATCAAGGCTGTGGCGCGTGCCCACCAGGGAGAATTGCAACTGCGCTCGCGGTTGGGTCGTGGCACCTGTGCGACGGTGTGCTTGCCGCTGTTTTCCAATGCGCCAGTGGTGGAGTGAAAGCAATGGCGATCAAGGTGTTACTGGTTGAGGATGACCGGGCCCTGCGCGAGGCGCTGGCCGATACACTGGTGCTGGCCGGGCACGACTATGCCGCCGTCGGTTCGGCGGAAGAAGCGCTGCTGGCGGTGGGGCGCGAAGCATTCAGCCTGGTGGTCAGTGACGTCAATATGCCGGGCATGGACGGCCATCAATTACTCGGCCTGTTGCGCGCCCGTCAGCCGCAACTGCCGGTCTTGCTGATGACCGCTCACGGCGCCGTCGAGCGAGCGGTGGATGCCATGCGCCAGGGCGCCGCGGATTACCTGGTCAAGCCGTTCGAGCCAAAAGCGCTGCTGGACCTGGTCGCGCGTCATGCCTTGGGCAGCCTCGCGGTCGAGGGCGAAGGCCCGGTGGCCTTTGAACCAGCCAGTGCGCAACTGCTGGAATTGGCCGCGCGGGTGGCACGCAGCGACTCAACCGTGTTGATTTCCGGCGAGTCCGGTACGGGCAAGGAAGTGCTGGCGCGCTATATCCATCAACAGTCCCGACGCGCCAGCGAACCGTTCATTGCCATCAATTGCGCGGCGATTCCCGACAACATGCTCGAAGCGACACTGTTCGGTCACGAAAAGGGCTCGTTCACGGGGGCCATCGCGGCTCAGGCCGGTAAATTCGAACAAGCCGACGGCGGCACGATCCTGCTCGATGAAATTTCCGAAATGCCGATGGGCTTGCAGGCCAAGTTGCTGCGGGTATTGCAGGAGCGGGAAGTGGAACGGGTCGGTGCGCGCAAGCCCATCAGCCTGGATATCCGCGTGGTGGCGACCACCAACCGCGACCTGGCCGGCGAAGTGGCGGCGGGGCGGTTTCGTGAGGATCTCTATTACCGCCTGTCGGTATTCCCGCTGGCCTGGCGTCCGTTGCGCGAGCGCACCGCCGATATCCTGCCTCTGGCTGAGCGTCTGCTGAACAAACACGTCAATAAAATGAAGCATGCGGCGGCGCGGCTATCAGCGCAGGCTCAGGCCTGCCTGATTGCCTACCCATGGCCGGGAAATGTCCGAGAGCTCGATAACGCCATCCAGCGGGCCTTGATCCTGCAGCAGGGCGGCTTGATCCAACCGGAGGATTTCTGCCTGGCCGGCCCGGTGGCCTGCGCGCCATTGCCTGCTCTGTCGCCAGTACCAGCAGCGGCCTTTGCGCCTGCGGTGGAAGTGGAGGGCGAGTCGGCCGGCGCCTTGGGAGACGACCTGCGTCGTCGCGAATTCCAGATGATCATCGACACCCTGCGCGCTGAACGCGGTCGTCGCAAGGAGGCGGCCGAACGCCTGGGGATCAGCCCGCGTACCCTGCGCTACAAACTGGCGCAAATGCGCGACGCCGGCATGGATGTCGAGGCTTATCTGTTCGCCAGTTGAATAAGCGCCAAAAATCCCTGTGGGAGCGAGCTTGCTCGCGATAGCGGTGGGTCAGTCAAGTTGAGGTCGGATGTGATGGGTTATCGCGAGCAAGCTCGCTCCCACAATGGAGTTGTGCGCGCATTTGTTTTTTGCGGCCATGGAGCTGGCACCCTTGTTGCTAATACCTGAATACCCGCTGAGTAAGTGTCAAAAAAATGCGGGCCGCCAGAGAGAGTAGACCATGAGCCAAGGTATTGAATTTAATCGGTTGATGTTGGACATGCGGGCCATGCAAATGGACGCCATGGCCCAGCCTAAATCGGTCGCGGTCCCCCAGGTGGGTGGCAGCAGCTTTTCCGACATGCTCGGTCAGGCCGTCAATAAAGTGAACGATACCCAGCAGGCATCGAACCAGTTGGCCAGTGCTTTCGAGATTGGCAAAAGTGGCGTCGACCTGACGGACGTAATGATCTCCTCGCAGAAAGCCAGTGTCTCGTTTCAGGCGTTGACCCAGGTTCGTAACAAACTGGTTCAAGCCTACCAAGACATCATGCAGATGCCGGTTTAAGGAAATTATTGAGTCATGGCAGAAGCAGCCGTTGATAACGTTCCGGCCAAGGCCACTCCGGTAGACGGCAAACCGCCGCTATTCGGTCTGTCCTTCCTGGAAAATCTCTCCGAGATGACCATGCTGCGTCAGGTGGGCCTGTTGGTCGGCCTGGCTGCCAGCGTGGCGATTGGTTTTGCCGTGGTGCTGTGGTCCCAGCAGCCGGACTACCGGCCGCTGTATGGCAGCCTGGCGGGCATGGACGCCAAGCAAGTCATGGAAACCCTGGCTTCCGCCGACATTCCTTACACCGTCGAACCCAACTCCGGCGCGTTGCTGGTCAAGGCCGATGACGTTGCCCGTGCGCGCCTCAAGCTCGCTGCGGCTGGCGTGACGCCTACCGATGGCAACATCGGTTTCGAGATCCTCGACAAGGACCAGGGCCTGGGCACCAGCCAATTCATGGAAGCGACCCGTTATCGTCGCGGCCTGGAGGGTGAGCTGGCGCGGACCATTTCCAGCCTGAACAACGTCAAGGGCGCCCGTGTGCACCTGGCGATCCCGAAAAGCTCGGTGTTCGTGCGCGATGAGCGCAAGCCCAGCGCTTCGGTATTGGTCGAGCTGTATTCGGGCCGCTCCCTGGAGCCAGGCCAAGTGCTTGCCATCATCAACCTGGTGGCAACCAGCGTACCTGAGCTGAGCAAATCGCAGATCACTGTGGTCGACCAGAAAGGCAACCTGCTGTCCGATCAGGCGGAAAACTCCGAACTGACCATGGCCGGCAAGCAATTCGATTACAGCCGCCGCATGGAAGGCATGCTGACCCAGCGGGTGCACAACATCCTGCAACCGATCCTGGGTAACGATCGCTACAAAGCCGAAGTGTCGGCTGATGTCGACTTCAGCGCCGTCGAGTCCACTTCCGAGCAGTTCAACCCGGATCAACCGGCGTTGCGCAGCGAACAGTCGGTGAATGAGCAGCGTACTGCCAGCAATGGCCCGCAAGGCGTACCGGGTGCCCTGAGCAACCAGCCGCCGTCGCCGGCCAGCGCGCCGCAAACCACCGGTGGCGCCACGGCGGCCGCCGGCATGGTGCAGCCAGGCCAACCGCTGATCGATGCCAATGGCCAGCAGATCATGGACCCGGCCACCGGCCAGCCGATGCTGGCGCCGTATCCGGCCGACAAGCGTCAGCAGTCGACCAAGAACTTCGAACTCGACCGCTCCATCAGCCACACCAAGCAGCAGCAGGGCCGTTTGACCCGCTTGTCGGTCGCCGTGGTGGTGGACGATCAGGTCAAGGTCAATGCGGCCAACGGCGAAACCAGTCGTGCACCATGGAGTGCCGACGAATTGGCGCGCTTTACTCGCCTGGTGCAGGACGCCGTCGGTTTCGACGCCAGCCGCGGCGACAGCGTCAGCGTGATCAACGTACCGTTCTCCCTGGAACGCGGTGAAGTGGTCGCCGATATTCCGTTTTATTCGCAACCCTGGTTCTGGGATGTGGTCAAGCAAGTACTGGGTGTGCTGTTTATCCTGGTGCTGGTGTTTGGCGTGCTGCGTCCGGTGCTCAACAACATCACCGGTGGCGGCAAGAGCAAGCAGTTGGCAGGTTTTGGTGATGTCGAGCTGGGAGGCATGGGCGGCCTGGATGGCGAATTGGCCAACGATCGCGTCAGCCTCGGCGGGCCGCAGAGCATTCTGCTGCCAAGCCCGAGTGAAGGCTATGACGCTCAGTTGAACGCCATCAAGAGTCTGGTGGCAGAAGATCCGGGTCGTGTGGCCCAGGTCGTGAAAGAGTGGATTAACGCAGATGAGTGATAATCGAGCCGCTGTTGCCAAATTGTCCCGGGTCGACAAAGCCGCGATCCTGCTGCTGTCCCTGGGTTCGACCGACGCTGCCCAGGTGCTGCGCCACATGGGGCCCAAGGAGGTCCAGCGTGTGGGCGTGGCCATGGCACAAATGGGCAACGTGCACCGTGAACAGGTCGAGCAGGTGATGAGTGAGTTCGTCGACATCGTCGGCGATCAGACCAGCCTGGGCGTCGGTTCCGACGACTATGTGCGCAAGATGCTCACCCAGGCACTGGGCGAGGACAAGGCCAACGGCCTGATCGACCGGATCCTGTTGGGCGGCAACACCAGCGGCCTGGACAGCCTCAAGTGGATGGAGCCGCGGGCGGTTGCCGACGTGATCCGTTACGAGCACCCGCAGATCCAGGCGATCGTGGTGGCTTACCTCGATCCGGACCAGGCCGGTGAAGTGCTGGGCAACTTCGACCACAAGGTGCGCCTGGACATCATCCTGCGGGTGTCTTCGCTCAACACCGTGCAGCCGGCGGCCCTGAAAGAATTGAACCAGATTCTCGAGAAGCAGTTCTCGGGCAACTCCAATGCCTCGCGCACCACCCTGGGTGGCATCAAGCGCGCGGCGGACATCATGAACTTCCTCGACAGTTCGATCGAAGGTCAGTTGATGGACTCGATCCGCGAGTTCGACGAAGACCTGTCCGGTCAGATCGAAGACCTCATGTTCGTGTTCAACAACCTGTCCGATGTCGACGATCGTGGCATCCAGGCGCTGTTGCGCGAAGTGTCGTCCGACGTGCTGGTACTGGCCCTCAAGGGGTCGGACGAAGGCGTCAAGGAAAAGATCTTCAAGAACATGTCCAAACGGGCGGCCGAACTGTTGCGCGACGATCTCGAGGCCAAGGGCCCGGTACGCGTCAGCGACGTGGAAACCGCACAGAAGGAAATCCTCACCATCGCCCGCCGCATGGCCGAAGCCGGGGAGATCGTTCTCGGTGGCAAGGGCGGCGAAGAGATGATCTAAGGTCGTTATGTCTGCCAAGAGTGATGAAGCACCCAGCGACCTGATCCGCGCCCGTGACGTCGGTGGTTTCGACGTCTGGTCGCTGCCCAGCTTCGACCCCCATGTTCCCGAGCCTGAGCCGGAACCGGTGGAAGAGCTGCCGGAACCGGAGGAAGTGCCGCTGGAGGAAGTCCAGCCACTGACCCTCGAGGAAGTCGAGAGCATTCGCCAGGAAGCCTACAACGAAGGCTTTGCCGTGGGTGAAAAGGAAGGCTTCCACAGCACCTCGCTCAAGGTCCGCCAGGAAGCCGATGTGGCGCTGACGGCCAAGCTCCGTGCCTTGGAATCGCTGATGCTCAACCTGTTCGACCCTATCGCCGAGCAGGACAGCCAGATCGAGAAATCCCTGGTGGGGCTGGTGCAGCACATCGCCCGGCAAGTGATCCAGCGCGAACTGGCCATCGATTCGACCCAGATCGAACATGTCATGCGCGAAGCGCTCAAGTTGTTGCCATTGGGCGTGGGCAACGTGCGGCTGTACATCAATCCCCAGGACTTCGAGCTGGTCAAGGCGCTGCGCGAACGCCATGAAGAAACCTGGCGTATCGTCGAGGACGCTTCGCTGCTGCCCGGCGGCTGCCGTGTGGAAACCGAACACAGCCGCATCGACGCCACCGTTGAAACGCGCATCAGTCAGATCATGGCCAAATTGTTCGACCAGTTGCACGAACAGGCCCTGCATCCGGCCGCTCCCGATCTGAGCCTGGAGTTGCCGGACGAACCCCTGATCAGCGCTGATGCCGCGCCGGCCGATGCTGGCTTGGATGTACCTGAATTGGACGCTTCTGCACTGGACAACCGCGATGCGCCTTGAGCGAACCAGTTTCGGCAAGCGCCTGGGCAGCTACGCCGAGGCCAGCGAGCTGGCCGGTCAACCGATCCTGGAAGGCCGCCTGCTGCGCATGGTCGGCCTGACCCTCGAAGCCGAAGGTCTTCGTGCCGCCATGGGCAGCCGTTGCATGGTGATCAACGACGACAGCTATCACCCGGTGCAGGTCGAAGCTGAAGTCATGGGCTTCTCCGGCAGCAAGGTCTTCTTGATGCCGGTGGGCAGCGTTGCTGGCATCGCCCCGGGGGCGCGCGTGGTGCCCCTGGCCGACAATGGCCGCCTGCCCATGGGCATGAGCATGCTCGGGCGCGTGCTGGACGGGGCCGGGCGGGCCCTGGACGGCAAGGGCGGCATGAAGGCTGAAGACTGGGTGCCGATGGACGGCCCGACGATCAATCCCCTCAAGCGTGACCCCATCAGCGTACCGCTGGACGTGGGCATCCGCTGCATCAACGGTTTATTGACGGTCGGACGCGGCCAGCGTCTGGGCCTGTTCGCCGGTACCGGGGTGGGCAAGAGTGTGCTGCTGGGCATGATGACCCGCTTCACCGAAGCCGACATCATCGTGGTGGGGCTGATCGGCGAGCGGGGTCGCGAGGTGAAGGAATTCATCGAGCACATTCTTGGCGAGGAAGGGCTCAAGCGTTCGGTGGTGGTGGCTTCGCCGGCGGACGATGCGCCATTGATGCGCCTGCGGGCAGCCATGTACTGCACGCGCATTGCCGAGTACTTTCGCGACAAGGGCAAGAACGTCCTGCTGTTGATGGATTCGCTGACCCGTTTCGCCCAGGCCCAGCGGGAAATCGCCCTGGCCATCGGCGAGCCGCCGGCCACCAAGGGTTATCCGCCTTCGGTATTCGCCAAGCTGCCGAAACTGGTGGAGCGCGCCGGCAATGCGGAAAAGGGCGGCGGTTCGATCACCGCGTTCTATACCGTGCTGTCCGAAGGCGACGACCAGCAGGATCCCATCGCCGACTCGGCCCGGGGCGTACTCGACGGGCACATCGTGCTGTCCAGGCGCCTGGCCGAAGAAGGGCATTACCCGGCCATCGACATCGAGGCGTCCATCAGCCGGGTCATGCCGTCGGTGATCAGCGCCGAACACATGAAGCGCGCCCAGCAGTTCAAGCAGTACTGGTCGCGCTACCAGCAAAGCCGCGACCTGATCAGCGTCGGCGCCTATGTCCCCGGTGGTGACCGTGAGACCGACACCGCCATCAGTCTTTACCCGGCCATGGCCGTTTACCTGCGCCAGAGCCTGAACGACAACATCGGCATGGGCGCCAGCGAAGCGCATTTGCAGACTATTTTCGCCCCGGTCTCAGGCACGTAACCGGCCATGGCCACGAGTCGTGCGGCACGCCTGGCGCCAGTGGTGGACATGGCGGAAAAGGCCGAGAAGACTGCCGTCCAGCGACTGGCGTATTTTCAGGGCCAGGTCAAAGTCGCCGAAAGCAAACTGGCAGACCTCGAAAACTTTCGACTCGAGTACCAGGAGCAGTGGATCGCCCGGGGCGCCCACGGGGTTTCCGGGCAGTGGTTATTGGGTTACCAAGGATTCCTTGCGCAGTTGGGTACCGCTATCGACCAGCAGCGCCAGAGCCTGGTCTGGCACCAGAACAACCTGGAGAAGGCCCGCCAGAGCTGGCAAGAGGCGTTTGCCCGGGTCGAAGGGCTGCGCAAACTGGTGCAGCGCTATATTGATGAGGCACGGCAACTGGAAGACAAGCGCGAACAGAAACTCCTCGATGAGTTGTCCCAGCGCCTGCCACGCCAGAATCCCTATTGATGCGAAACCGCGATTTTGTCGGCTGAATGAGGCAAAACCTTGCTCAGACCTTTACCAGATGCTACACCTTGTACACGTATGTCCATGACAAGGAAGCCGATCATGTCAGTTGTTACCGAAGTATCCCCCGATGGGCATAAGCTGACGATCTCGATCAAAGGTCGATTCGATTTCGGGCGGCATCAGGAATTTCGTGAGTCCTATGAACGGCTCAACAAAAAACCTGACTCCATCGTGGTGGATTTGAAAGACGCCACTTATCTCGACAGTTCCGCCTTGGGCATGCTCCTGCTGTTGCGTGATCATGCCGGTGGCGATGCGTCGGATATCCGCGTTGTCAACAGCAGCAATGACGTCAAGAAAATCCTCGCGATCTCCAATTTCGACAAGCTGTTCGACATCAGTTGATCGCCATGCAATCGTCGTCGGAGTCGCTGACGGTCCTGATTGCCGAAGACAGTGCCGCTGACCGACTGCTGTTGTCGACCATCGTCCGCCGCCAGGGGCATCATGTGCTCACTGCGGCCGATGGCGCCGAAGCGGTTAACGTCTATCTGGAGCAGCGTCCTCACCTGGTGTTGATGGACGCGATGATGCCGGTGATGGACGGCTTTGAAGCCGCGCAGAAGATCAAGCAGTTGGCCGGGGACCAGTTGGTCCCGATCATTTTCCTCACCTCGTTGACTGAGGGCGAAGCCCTGGCCCGTTGCGTGGAAGCGGGCGGCGACGATTTCCTGGCCAAACCCTACAACCAAGTGATCCTGGCGGCCAAGATCAAGGCCATGGATCGCTTGCGTCGGTTGCAGGCCACGGTGGTGGAGCAGCGCGACCAGATTGCCCGGCACCATGACTACTTGCTCAACGAGCAACGGGTCGCCAAGGCCGTGTTCGACAAGATCGCCCACTCCGGCTGCCTGAGCGCGCCGAACATCCGTTACTTGCAATCGCCTTATGCCTTGTTCAACGGTGATCTGCTGTTGGCAGCGTTCAATCCGGCCGGCGACATGCACGTCCTGCTGGGGGATTTCACCGGCCACGGTTTGCCCGCGGCGGTCGGCGCGATGCCGCTGGCGGAAGTGTTCTACGGGATGACCGCCAAGGGCTACGGCCTGGCGCAGATCCTGCGTGAGATGAATGCCAAGCTCAAGCGCATCCTGCCCGTCGACATGTTCTGTTGCGCGACGTTGTTATGCCTGAGCTTCCAGCGTTGCACGGTAGAGATCTGGAACGGCGGCATGCCCGATGGATACCTGCATGACAGCCTCAGTGGCGTGCGTACGCCATTGCCGGCGCGGCACCTGCCGTTGGGCGTGCTCACACCTCAATTATTCGATGACCGCACCGAAGTGCATACCATGTCGCTGGGTGACCGGGTGTTCCTGTTGTCCGACGGTGTGATCGATACCACCGACGAAGACGAGCAACTGTTTGGCGTTGAACGGCTGCAACAGGTGTTCGCCGCCAACCGTGAACCCGACCTGCTGTTTGAAGACATCCAGCAGGCCTTGCAGGATTTTCGCGGTGAGTCGCGGGATGACTTCAGCATGGTCGAGTTGCGATTGGTCGCACCGACGCAACTCAATCCGCCGCCACCGGTCTATTCCGATAGCGGTCAGTCCAGCCCGCTGGATTGGTCGGTGAGCTTCGAGTTCCGGGCGCAGACGCTAAAACGCTTCAACCCGATGCCCTACTTGCTGCAATTGCTGCTTGAGGTCCATGGGCTCAGGGTGCAGAGTGGCGCCCTTTACAGCGTCATGTCGGAGCTGTATTCCAATGCCCTGGATCATGGGGTGCTGGGGCTCGACTCCAGTCTCAAGCGTGACGCGGCGGGTTTTGCCCGCTATTACAGGGAGCGCAATACGCGCCTGGATGAACTGAGCGACGGCTACGTGCGGGTGCACTTGCATGTCTCGCCAAACGGTGAGGGTGGGTGCCTGGCCATAGAGGTCGAGGACAGTGGCGAAGGCTTTGATGTCGCCAGGGTGCTGGCGCGTCCTGTGGACACTGATCGGTTGTCGGGGCGCGGCGTGAGCCTGGTACGCCAGTTGAGCCACCAAGCCAGTTGGTCAGACGATGGTCGTAGTGCGCGCGTGGAGTTTTTCTGGGAGGCTCCGGCATAATCGGCGCCATTCTTGATCAGGGAGCGAACAAGTGAACGAGATTCATCTGGACCGCGACGTGCTCAGCACGCTGAAGGAAGTCATGGAGGAGGGGTATCTGGAGTTGCTGGATACGTTTCTCAATGACTCGGAGGCTCGCCTGCGCGTGCTGCATGAGGCGCGGGACGCTGAAAAACTGAGCGCCACGGCCCACAGCTTCAAGGGTAGCAGCAGCAACATGGGCGCTATCCGCCTGGCCGAGCTGTGTGGCGAACTGGAGCAGCGTGCCAAACAGCCCTCATTGGGTGGTATCGAGAAACTGGTCAACGAAATCGACAGTGAATTCGCTCATGTTCGCAAGCTTTGCCGAGAAGAGCGCGAAGGCTTTCACTGCTGAGATTTGACGGTCGGGCAGACGTTGGCCCGTGCCTTGCATTACCTAGTCTCGACTGTACCTATGATTCCAGTGCAGCGGAGACCTTTATATGCCCGTTACCCCCAATACACTGCTTCAGGCCTCTGTCCAGGCCAAGCCCCAGGTCGCCGTCAATTCACCGGCAGCGGCCCCGGATCTCGGGGATAGAGCCTCCAGCTTCGCTCAAGTCTTCGCCAAGCAGGCGCCTGCCAAGGCAGCGGCGGCCCCTGAGCCACCGGTGAAATCGGCGCGCGACAACGCCTCCAGCAACACCGTCAAAAAAGACACCGGCAACCAAACCTCTGCCGCCTCGGAACCGACGGTTGCCGATAGCGGCAAACCCTTGCCCGCCGACAAACCGGCCAGCGCTGACGACAAGGCCGCCCGCGACGACAACGCTGACTCGGCTGAAACGCCAGTGGCGGATGCTGCACCCGTCGATCCGAGCCTTGATCCAGGATTGCTGCCCGACATGACGGTGCCGGTGGCGACAATCGCACCGGAACCTGCGCCTGTGGTCACGACCGAGGTTCAGGTCACCACGGCCGTCGCGGCACCGNTTGNCCCGCTGGTCACGCCGGCCCAGGCTGCGGTGGNCCCGGAGGTCGATCCAGCCTTTGACCCTGAAGCCGANCCGCTCGATGCGTTGCCAGCGTTGCGNTTGGCGATGGAGCAGGGCGGTCATGTTTCCGCCGCTAGCCAGGCGCAATCCAAGACTACTGCCCCGGCGTCGCTCGACGGTGAACCGACTTCGGCGCAGACCTTCGCCGCGGGCATGGCGAGCATGCTCACCGTGCAGGCCGATCAGAACAGTACCGAGTCCGGCAGTCAGGGCGGCGACAAGGCATTCGGCGGCTTGATCAGCGAGGGCCTCAAGGACCTGGGCGCCGCTTCCAGTGACACTCGCGTGGACGATTTCGCCAACCGCCTGGCCGCGCTGACCCAGGCTGCTACGCCCAAGACCGCCAACGCGGTGCCGGTCAATCAACCTATCGCAATGAATCAGAGCGGTT
>Ga0065714_10065282_pt1 | contig 11186 bp, 5 predicted proteins | sample MisRhiReplicate2_FD_59101 | JGI IMG/M metagenome (GOLD analysis project Ga0065714, IMG submission 59101) | Miscanthus rhizosphere microbial communities from Kellogg Biological Station, MSU, sample Rhizosphere Soil Replicate 2: eDNA_1 v2... | ecosystem: Host-associated > Plants > Roots >... | reverse complement strand
ATGATCAAGCCGTACAAAAAGTAATGCTCACGGAACGTTAGATATACAACCGATCCGTGCGTATCCAGCAGGTAGATTTTTCCACTTTGAGGATCCGGTGTTCTCAGCCCGTGAGCATCAAAGTACTTCCAGACAAAAAATGAAGAAAACCAAAAGCCTAAGGCCAGTACTCCCACGACGAGTTTAAGTGAATTCATTCTCCAGCCTCCCAGATTTTCGATCGTTCATTTTCCACCATGGTTTATCCACGTGTGACCGCTTTTGGCCGTCTGTTGCCCATCATGACAGAAAGAAATCAGCCCAAAGCTTTCTTTTAGTGTTACTTGACCATATCCAGAATATCTTGAGCCTTTTGAAAAAGCTCATCATAAGTGACAATTTCAACATTTGTCGTACTGTTTCTGAATAGTTCAAAAGATTTGTATTGACTTCCATTCTTAAGCTCTGACTCAAGTGTACCAATCACAATTACGCATTTGGGGTTGAATGCGGAGAAGGCGTTGCCTCCATCGCATTCACTTAGCTTGTAATACTCTTTCATTAGTTGATCTTTGTAATTCAGAACCTGAATAAATGATCCGGACAACTCTTCGCTAATTGAATAGGCATTAGATCTATACTTTCTGCCAAGCAATTTGGTTTTTGGGGTCTTTATTTCTACTAATACTATGTTTCCAGTCAACTTACTTGCGTAGATAAAGTCGACAAGATTACCGCCAGAGTTGTTTATCGATTTTCCGCCAACGTAGCATTTATTGCCAAGCTGAAACATGCTTTGCGGAAATATCTGTGATAATACAGCTGGGCATTTTTGCAGAAGAGTTTGCCAGAATTCCTCAGATGAGTTTTCACGATTTGTTTTCCAAACGCCTATTGCTTCCTCTAAGGAAATTTCAACTAGCTCATCTAGTTTTACCTCCGTTATACACGTCGAGGTGGAAAGCACTTCAGATATTTTGTTTAGATGATCCTCTCTAGCCTTTCTTAGCCACTCGGTCGAATATGTTTCTGGCTGTCTGTCAATAATTGCATGATGATTCGGGCATAACAGAAGATAGTTGTTTATTGCAAGTAGCTCATCTTCATCCTTGGAAGGGTTATGTCTTGGGCCGTGAGGATGAACGGCTTCAATCGAAGATATTTGTCCAATAAATGACGAGCCTTCGAGCATGAGGTTTTGGTCACACCCAGGGAACGAGCACCGATAGCCACTTAATATAGCTACCTGCCGCTTCACGTTGGCGGTAAGAAAGCGCCTGTTTTTAATCTCGATTTTTTTTGCTTCTATTTCAAGCTCCATTGACGCGCTCTCAACTTTTGCGGTTTATTATATTATGCCCAAGCATCAATCTTACAGAAGCATATCATCCAAACTCAACATGCTTTCGCATAAGCCCAACTACTCAGTGGCTTGGCCATTATCGAGATACTCGTGATAAATACGACAAGACCAAGATGGAAGCACAGCATAGATACCTAGATTCTTTTGACCTCTACTGGCAAGCTACGGTTTTTCCAGTATGGCGTCCACTGACAGCTTTTGCGTGTGGATTCAACCGCGGGATGCGACGGGCAGTTTCTGGCCGATTCCGCCTGTTGCGATGGGCTGAAATCGACGCAAAGCGGAATCTCACACAGGTCAAGCTATCTGCGGTTTCACAGCAGGCATAGATGATAACCGCTAATTTTGTGAAGTTATCGATGGTAAAGGAGAAGCTATGGAGCGGTACCACGGAGTCAGCGGTGAAGTTTTACCGGGCACGGACTCCCCGGACTGGTTATTGGTTGAGCATGTGCTGCAACGTTACCGCGATGTGTGGGTGCCAATCGCCACTTATCCGTTCCTTGCAGTCGATGTCGCCCGAGTCGAAGCGCATTGCGCTAACGTTCGAGAGTTTGCTGTATTCGCCAACGGCACCCTTATGCAGAACATCCGTCGGGACGAGGGCGGGAGGCGCCTGCTGGCGGCGTTAGTCGGGGGCGGCGTAGATGCCGGGATGTCTTCCGATGCCAAGATGATGGTTGAAGGCATCGCCAATCCTCGCGCCCAATGGATGATGTACTTCAATGACCCATTCATGATTGGCATGCATCCGTTTGCAGCGCTTGCGACACATTACATTTATGTCGAAGATAGCAGCACATATCAGCGTATGTTCGGCGAGCTTGTCATCGTCGACAAAAGCAGTCGTCCTCGCTCAATTCATGTGGACTTCGATCCGTTGGCGGAGATGGTACGTACCTTTCACATTGAGTACATCAGCGGACCACGCGATCAACTGCCCAATCTCGCACGCTTGACAGCGCTGCTCGATGCGATGTTCGTGGAAAACGAGAAAGTCCTGACAGCGGCGACGGTGCATCATCTCAAACACGCGCCACTGGAAAAGCCCTTCGACTACATCGCACCAAAGCTGACCCGCTATGGCCGACTAACCCATGATGCCAATCGGACACCTCGCATCGAACTGTCATTTGCGCTGGTGCATTACGAAAAGGCACTGCGTGAGTTCAACGATCTCAAGGTGGCGACCGCCAAGTACGACACAGAAGGTTCATTCTTCCACGGGGTCTATTGCGTGGTTGCGGTCGCTGCCTGCATCGAAGCAATCGCCAACAAGCTAGTATTCCAGCAAACCGGTGTGCATCCTGATCACCGTGACAGGCGCCAGCCGCTACAGAAGCTTAATGAGGCCGGGAGCGCGCTTAGGGTGGCTGCGGGGCACGGGGGCGTGCTGTTGGCTGCCGGCCAGCCCGCCTACGATGCGCTTAATCGAGTGCGCGAACTGCGTAATGCGTTTATGCATGCTCAGGAGCGTGACGAGGAAATCGACCCGGTAGCGCTGACCTCAACGCTTTTCACCGAGGTATGCGAGGCCAGTTGCCGTAATTATCTGAGCCAGCTCCGGCTAGCCGTTGCCCAGGTATATGCTCAGATGAACGTCACTCCGCCTATTGTCACGCGCGAGAACGTAAAGTGGTTCGGCGAATTGGAAGTGCCCTGACTCCATCCTACCTGCGCAATCACCATTGAACGTGCACATTTAGCTTGGGCACTCCCGTCTTGCGCGAAGTTATCTCTCGAGACCGTCAGCAAGGCGCGCGCGTCCAGCATGCGTATGCTGGCAAACGTCCGGTTGTGGCTAGAAGCAGCACTTGGATCGAGCGTCCGCTTTTGGCTGTGGATTCAACCGGTCGATGCGACAGATTGGCTAAATCTTTCAGCGGGTGTTTTGTAGGTCAGTCTTTTCCTTAAGTCAAAGGCTGCTGTCTATAGCAGAAGCGATGGTATCCAGTAGCTGATGAGATTTGATCTGGTCAGGATCTTCCATTAGATACTTCAGGAGTTCTTGGCTTGGCAGCGTTTCCCACTCCGAAACCGAGATTCGCTCAATCAGCGACTCACTGTCCTCCAGAAGCTTCTTCAGCGGTTGACTTTCATCCGTGTGGATAAGTGCAGCGATTCGGCGGGCGAGGGCATAGAGCCAGAGGTTGACCTCATGTGCATGGATGAACGATGTCCAATCGACCTGCGCGCTCAGCGGCTGGCGAATAGTCCGAGCAAGATTATTAAAGATCTTGGAGAGCTCACCTATGATGTACTGCCGATCTGCTGGCGCAAGGTGTGCGCTCAACGTAGCGAGCTCGTCGGTGAAGGCACCATCCCCATCAAACTTGAAGTAAAGCGAACCGCCTTTGAGCGCAGATTTCCACTGGGTGGTAAGGTCCCCCAGCCACTCGCGTGACACTTGCGCAACGTCGATGACCTTTAGCCCAAGCATCGGGATCAGAAGTGACTCCAGGATCCAGGGCGTGAAGTGATGGAGCCTTCCGAGGCGACCACGTACAGGTTGGAGGATGTCTTTCAGCTGTACGTCGCTGAGCGGACTCTCGATCGAGGCAGTCAGCCTGTTAACTAAATGAAGCTTGGCAGAGGAATCGACATAATTGGCCTCATTGATCAGCCAGCATAACGTGGATTGCCGATCCCCGGATTGGAGCATGTCGAGCATACCAAGGGCATCGACCGTGAAGGTGCTGGCGTTGAGCGCACCCTTGAAAGCATGGACGCCTACCCAGACCGGGATATTTGCTTTACATCTCAAGAGTGCACCGATTTGCGACGGATCCTTATCGAATTCAAGCGACAGGCAAATGAGCTGCAGAGCCTGGACGACTAACGCACGCCTGCGGGGGGTTTCATTCATTGGACTGGAGCACTCCTGATCCAGCCAATTGACAAGTGCTTGGGGCGCCTTCCACCACAGGATCTTGATGGCGTAGTAATCGCTCCAAGCGGTATCGGTGGTTGAATGTCCAAACACTCGTTCCGGATGGTCGTTGGAGAGTAATAGTTCTTTGAGGTTTTTGCGTTGGTAGTAATCAATGTCCAGATAGCTTTTTTTGACCTTTGGCGCCAACGCGTCTTGCCGCGTTGAGCTCAGGTGCGCGAGAAGGTCGCTTCTCAGTGGATCCGGCAGTGACGTCTGGTCATCGTTGTAAAGGTGACCGGCATGTGAATGAGCCAATACAAAGCCTGCGGCGTCCCATGCTGAGTGGACGTCTGGGAGCAAAAAACCATCGTTCCAGAATTTCGTTGGAATGTCCTCGAAACGTTTTGGGGCGAGCTTGCCTTCTTCTAGGTTCCCCTTGGCTTGCATCAGATCGTGCAATTCTGATCCTGAGCGACCGGCCAGCTCTGGATCGTCCAACCACCACGCAAGGACATCTCCTGACCGTTTGTGATCAGTGAAGGACGAGCGGTGACTTAGCAGTATTGGATCGTTCTCTTCCTCCGGGCTTTCAGTGCTGGAATCGAAAATGAGCTTCGCAGTGGGCGCTTTCTTGCCGTCCGTGTGCAGAGTGCTTTGGATGATACGGTCCGCTAATACGAAGACGTTCGGCAACACGTCAAGCGGGATTGGGGTGGCCAGCAGCGGATGTTCAATGTTGGCTCGCTGTATAGAGTTGGACAAGTGGTAGCCGGCAATAGGTCTTCCATTAGCCGCTCGGATTAGGATCATCCGGTCGTGAAGTTTACTTTCTGGTACAGCAAGTACCCTCAGCTGGACGTTACCGTAGTAGCCCTTACCCCAAGCAGCACAGCTCGCCAGCAACTTCTGGATGCGGTTTGGCTCACCTGGAGCGGCCTTGGAGTCTTCAGTGGACAGTTTTTCGGTCGTGATGATGAGATACTCGCTGGTCGCAGTGCCAAGCGTGTTGAGCAGGTCGATGCCCGCGTTTTCCATGTACGGATCGATCCAAGCAACCTGAGCGTCATGGTGCTGCTCCAAGATCTTTCGCAGCCAATCGGTCAACTGCAGACGGCTCGTTCCGCCACTCACCGACAGTGTCTGGAAAAAGCGTCCGTTGGAGGGCTTAGGCAACAGCGAACCTACATTGTCCTCGATCAGCCGATTCTGAGTGACCCAAGGATCATCGGCGTGTCCGCCGATTTCGGAGCGGTTGGGCCGGTGAGCTCGGCCAATACGGCCCGCTGCTTCAAGCTTGGTTTTCTCCTTGTGTGGTACCTGCTTTGCGAGCCAATCCATGCGACCGGTTGAGTGAATGGATTCGACGACGTGCATATTCATATTCACGCTGCGAATGAAATAGGAGCCAGTCTGTAGCACTAGGTTCGATTCCCCGCCGTCAGCACCGACGGCGTAGATTTCTAGGCTGTACGCGGTAGCTACTTGGTTCTTGAAGGTATCGATGGCAAAGATATGGTCTACGGGATACTCAACATCCCTAGGCAGGCGAGTGATGTACGACATTTGCGAGGCACCGTCGCTGTAGGAGTTCACTACCACCAAAAGCTCCGCAGGATCCCGCGTTAGCGGCTCGAACAGTTTCAGCGAAGAGTTTTCACCTTTGAGCTCCAGCTTGAATTTCAGACGTTCGCTCTTGGTCAGACCAGGCACACAGACGAACTCGAAATCCCCAAGACGCCAAGCGTCCAAGGTACCGAACTCCATGCCCGTATCGGCGTCCAGCGCGTCACACGCGGCCCTAGCAAGCTTGCTCTCAAACTCTTCAGCGGCAGCAAAAAGCAATGGTTTGCTCGGCGATGAGACAGCACCAGTATTGGCACTAGCAAGGCTCGTCGGACTCAACCGTTTAATGTGGTAAAAATACAAGTCATGTGATGGAAAATGCATCACTGGCCGAGCAGTGGGTTTGCCGCCAAAGTTGACGTCTAGGACGTGTCCAACCAGTTTCGCATCTAGCTCGATATCCGCCCGGAGACTCGCTTCCCGAAGAGAAGCACCATCAAGGAAGCTTCGGAAGAAAGCCTTTAGCTTGTCGGCCGACGTGTGTAGCGTCAGTGCGTGAGTTTTTACAGTGCTATTCGCGCCAAGAGGGGTCCTGCTGCTGGTCGTGCCCGTCCATTTATCTGTACAGAAGGTACCTGGCAGAGAGCGTCCGTATAGAAATTTGACCTCAGTCGTGTTCTCGCGCTCGATCTCCAGTATCCAAAGTTGAGTGGCGCTGAGAATGTCGGTGTCTCCGAAGAGATCGTGTAGCCTAAAGTCAGATGCTAAGGACTCGAAGTTGATAGTCATCTTACTTCCTTTTAGTGAGAGGCAAGGTAGCCACCGGCCAGCCTTCATCGGAGCTAAGAACTGAGAGCTGAGCAGATTTATAAGGTGGAGGGTAGATACCGCTAGGCTCGAGCGCGTACGAAATTGCGCAAGCGGGAGTACCTTCCACCAGCATAGTGAATAAGGCAAATAGAGATCGAAAGCACGGACTGCGAAGATTCGTTGGCCGAGATAGTCATTAGTGAGAGTCGGCTTTGGGTCAAACCCGACATTCTCGATGGTCTGCTTCTGGCCCAGGCCGTGTAAAAACGCATTCGTCACTTTGAAGTCAGCGTTGCTACGTGAAATCTGGCGTCGACCGTTTGGTAACTAGACCTGAAATTTGCGTAGGGACGCGATTTTTGGGCTGTTTTCGTCTGCCTCCGCAGATCGGAAACGTTTTTACACAGCCTCGGCCGATTGCTGCCCGCGAAGGGCTGTAATCAACCGATTGTGTTGAAAAAGTCGACCCGGCCTGGCTACCCATGCATTGAACGGTGAAAGCGCCTTTTTTGCACACTGCTACGTCAAATCTGAGCCCAGAACCTTCTGCCCAAAACTCGGATTTCAATCTCAGACGCGCACTTTTCTGCCGTGGAAACTGAAGCCGACTTTTTCAACACAATCGACCCTTAGCGGTCATCGCATTATGCTGTAACCGTGTTTTCCAGTTCGATGAGAAAGCAGTGGCGGCGGCTCGAACCTGTTGTTGGGCCATACATTCATTGCGGATACGGATACTTTGGATCTTGGCAGTAGTCGTAATCAGCGAGCGCCTTGAAATCTCCAACTGCCTCGAGCACGTGGCACATTTGTTTCGGGTTCAGATCGACTAAACCAAATATCGTCGCGTTGCTTTTGACCTTTCTGGTCATGAGGGTTTTGACCGGGCCGACATGAGCTATAGCGCGAGTGCCGGCATAGGTAAACGTGTATGCCAGCTCGTATAGGCGATTGCGCTCGTCTATTGAAAGGATGCGCTCTTGCGGTGTGGACGCTAGCCTTTGGCTCATCAGCATTTCAACCCTTCTCAGGTCGGAGTCGTCGCCCGCAGCGCCAACAATCTGTGAGGCGCTCGTTCCAAGCGAGTCTTCGTCCGACATTTGAGCTCGTGCTACCTCAAGGTACTTCAGGGCGTGCTTACCGTAGTTTGCGAGGACGCTTCTTGCGACCGGTCGGATATCTCGGTAGGGCCACTCCCTTTCACTATGTGGCTCTTGCGAAAACGCTACTTCTCCGACCCTATCTACGATGTAGGGCGAGGGGTCTGGAATGCGTGCAGCGAGTTCGAGTTGGTATCGTTCAATATGACCTTTGAGCCCGCGACGTTGAGTAATGACTTTACCTGCTCTGGAATAGATGCTCTGCGGTGCGCATACCGGTATCGGCAGCCCCTTGTCTGTCGCCCGATAGAAGCCATGAGCAAGGAACTTCTCAACCCCAATGTCTAGCCAGAGCCCCTCAGCACGCAGATTTTGTTCCAAAACGTCCGCAGCCAGCGAAAACGTCTTGCCCTCTTCTGACGTAGGCTCAGCACACGGCCGGATGCTCTTGTACAGCCGTGCCTGCTCCAACTCGGGTGTGTGTCCTTTTTTTCCATTGCCTTGTGAAGAAGATAGCCATGCGCCGAGCGCTATCCCCACGCCAACTAGAAGGAATGCTTGAAGAAAGCGATTCACGTTTTTTAGGCCCACCTACTATTAGGCGACATGCCATGTCGCGCTTCTTGTCGTGATGGCGTGTCGGATAACGTTCCTTGTCGTTTTGTAAGTCCTTATCTAGCTTAGGGGTGGTCGCGGCAAACGCGACATCGCCCAGAGAGAAACACGACAAGGGTGACGGCAAGCCCTACAGCCTTCTAGATTCGAAAGCAGCATCGTGACGCTATCAATTTGCCATCGCTGTGTCCATCGTCCGCTCCTGGCCGATTACTGCCTATCGCGAGGGGACTGAAGTCGGCCAAAAGCAGACGAATGTCATTTGCAGAAAAGCTGGTATCGCCTATCGTTCAAGCACTATGATCGATACGATTACTTCAAAGAAAAGCAGCGTGGACTGCACCGCTGGTCGCTTTGGCTGCAAAAAAAATGTTTTTGAGGCAGAGTAAGTAGTTGTTGATATGAGGAGTGAACAGCGAGAGCCCACCTATTTAAAGGTGAGTCCTCTCGGAGTTTACAATATGTCAGCTAATAGCTTAGAAACCGGATCCGCTTTTTTTCTTTTTACGTCTTTGATATAAGCCGCTCTAAGTTTGCTACACATATTTTTACACCATTTTTGGCTTTTTAGGTCACGCTTGTAGTCGAATCCGTCTTCATTATCGCGAAGCTCGTCTACTTCTGCGTTAAGATCAGAGACTGTAGTGTTTGCCAGTGCAGTAAAAACATCCAAAAACTCTTGCAACTTACCATTGTCAAGTACTGTTTTAATGTTGTTGAGTACGTTTTTTCCAACGGGATCGTCTTTGATTATTTCGGAGACTACATAACCTAAGAAATACCTTGTTAGGGTATAGTTTCCGAATAGTTGATCGTCAAACGAATCAAGAGTGTCTTTAATTGCGTCAAGAGCCAAATAAAGACCAATGATTTTAGCCCCGGTTACATCCGATCTTCCAAAAATTTTAGAGTAAGAATCATCCATAACCTTGTATTTCTGGTGACAGCTCCAAGGCTCACCTAAGTCTAGCGCCAGGAGAGCGAGTCCTGCATTTTCGTTGGATATAATTGTAGAGCCCTTTAGTACAACTTCGCCCTGTTTAACCTGTAGTGAGTACTTTCCGCTTTTATCTAACGAGACTTCTTTTTTTAATCGTTGTTGTATGCCGTGATTGGATCGCATGTCCCGCGCTTTAATGGCGTTTTGGTTGTTGCTGTTTTGTGTGATTTTGTCTGTTAAAACCTCATCACCACCAAGTGCTATGACTTTTACTAAAACTTTCAGGTCTGCAGATATGCTCGATTTGGCGTTGAGTAAAGAGGTTAGGCTTTGGGCGCCGTTAACCACCATATATTTCGTTACCGATAATTTGTCCTCGCTTTCTGCTTCCATATGATCGCATAACACAGTTATTCCATTATGGTAAAGCGGGAAATTCTTATGTTCTTTTTTGTCTTTTATACTTGAGAGCAGGCTTTTGTTGACCTTGGTATTTCCAAGCGAAAACCGTACGTTTCTACTAAAAAGACTACTGTCAGAAATACCTTTCATATGGGTTAACTGAAGCGCATTGGCGAGAAATATTTTTGCCGTGACTCCATCGCTGGTTTGATAATCAATGATTTCTGTATCTGAAGTGTTGAATTCAAAAGTGTCATTTACGCCAGCGTCTGCATCAATATCGATGAAGTCGGCTACGATTTTGTTTGCGTCATACACTGTGATGTCGCTAACATTTTTTAGATAGTCAATGCCCTCGCTGTTGAGGCTGGCATTTGTACAAAAAACACCTTCAATTGAGTATCCGGCTTCAATTTTTTCCTTCAGATTAATTCGCCGAATAGTTGCTTTAAGTCCCTCGTGGGCTTTTCCTGCAAGAAGGGTGTCAATAGTTTCAGGCGTTTGGAACTGAGCCAGTGTGCCAGTAAATTCCTTTAGGTCAGTGTCGCCAAGTGTGGATTTGTCGGAATTTTTAAACTTTGACTGGAATATATATATTGTTTCAAGCGTGTCATTTATAAGCAGCGCATCCACACCTTTATCTTGCTTCATGTCTACACATGCATCGTCAGCGTCTTGAGCGTCCAATCTGAAAATATTTTCAAGAATCCATTTTAGAAACTGCATAGTCTCAGTTGGGGATCTTTTTGCATAAGGCTTTAGATGTTTGCTGGTAAGAATTTGAAATTTTAAATCATTAATATCCATATATTCCTCGTCTGATTTAAATTAAAGAAAGTTACATTTTGCAGCATTGAAATTCTTAAAGTCAATAAAAATTTGCGCTGATCAAATTTGCATTAGATGTTTCAAATATGACTTCCTAATGCGCTAATTGACGTAATGCTAGCTGTGGGTTGTCAATGACAAATTTCTTGAAAAGCCATAGGAAGTCAAACCTTTACAATTTTAAATTCCCTGATTCCATTCTAACGTCGTGAATATAAGATACAATTTTGCTTGCCGTCTGCGTGAATTTTTTTGAACGGACACTCACTAGCTGGCAAGTATTACTAAGCCATATTCACCTCTATTTATCGCGTCGTCACGTGAATCTGGCCGGCTATTTTCCTAGATTTCCCCTTAGACTGGCAGCAATAAAGCAGCTAGTTAGACGATAGCCTAACGCCAGTAAGACCCGCAACGTCCAAAAGGCTAGAAGCAGCCGACTAAACCGGATGGTGCCCGCCAGAAGCCGTTAGTCATTGCATCCCCCCAAAATTCGTAGGCACTGTGCGACCGAGATTGGCCAGATGCTGCGGTTCGCGAACGGCGGCTGAGGGTCGTTTTCAGTCGGTCACGACAGGCAGAAAACGGCCAAGAGCAGACGTTCGACCTAAGGTAATGCGATGAGGAGAAAAACAAGGATGACTGCACTTCTGACCAGTAACGCAGCAACCCAACCAGGGCTTGGCTGGACCCTGATCGAATGATCCGAATAGC
>Ga0065714_10002758_pt1 | contig 11188 bp, 13 predicted proteins | sample MisRhiReplicate2_FD_59101 | JGI IMG/M metagenome (GOLD analysis project Ga0065714, IMG submission 59101) | Miscanthus rhizosphere microbial communities from Kellogg Biological Station, MSU, sample Rhizosphere Soil Replicate 2: eDNA_1 v2... | ecosystem: Host-associated > Plants > Roots >... | reverse complement strand
GACCTCGACACCAAGACTGGCGGCAACGACGCCGACGAGCTATCGAAACTGATGGACGATCTATCGAAGGAAGCCTGACATGAAGCCCGAGCACTTGAAGCTGCTCCGGGACAAGCGTTGGCGCCTGAATAACCTCTACTTCATCACGGACAAGCAGGGCAAAAAGGTCCGCTTCCGGATGACGGACGAGCAGATCGAGTACTTCGATGGGATGCACACCCGCAACATCATCCTGAAGGCTCGGCANCTCGGCTTCACCACNGAGTGCTGCATCATCCAGCTGGACGCGGCGCTGTTCGAGTCGGCCAAGTGCGCGCTGATTGCTCACACCCTGAACGACGCCAAGCGCCTGTTCCGGGAGAAAGTGAAGTATGCGTACGACAACCTGCCTGCTGAGATACGTGCTGCCAATCCTGCTTCTAACGATGCTGCTGGTGAGCTTGTGTTCAGCAAGGGCGGATCGCTCTACGTGTCCACATCCTTCCGGGGCGGGACTTTACGGTATCTGCACGTATCCGAGTTCGGGAAGATCTGCGCCAAGTATCCTCACAAGGCCAGAGAGATCGTCACCGGCGCCTTCGAGGCTGTGGCCACCGAATGCTTCGTCACGATCGAGTCGACGGCGGAGGGCAGGGCCGGCTACTTCTTCGATTACTCGCAGAGCGCAGAGAAACAACAACTGGCTGGCGTGCCCTTGGGTCTGCTGGACTGGAAGTTCTTTTTCTTCAGCTGGTGGAAGAACAAGGCCTACTGGCTCGATCCCACCGACGTGGTCATCCCGCAGCGCCTGACCGATTACTTCAACGAACTGTTCGCCAAGCACGGCATTGACACGAACCCCGGCCAGCGCGCCTGGTACGCGGCCAAGGAGAAGACACTCGGCGCCGACATGAAGCGGGAATATCCGTCTCTGCCGTCCGAAGCCTTCCAACAGTCGATCGAAGGCGCGTATTACGCCCAGCAGTTCAACAAGCTCTACGCCAGTCAGCGCATTGGCGTGCTGCCAAACAACAGCCACCTACCGGTGATGACCTTCTGGGACATCGGCGTCGGCGACTCCACGGCCATCTGGTTCGTGCGTCAGGTCGGCGAGCAGTACCACATCATCGATTACTACGAGAACTCAGGCGAAGGCCTTCGGCATTACATGAAGGTGCTCAAGGACAAGGGTTACACCTACTCCGAGCACTGGGGGCCGCATGACATCGACAACCGCGAGTTCGGCAGTGATGCCAAGACCCGTCGCGAGCTGGCCCGTGAGGGCTACGACATCGACGGGCAGAAGTACTGCATGACGTTCCAGGTCGTTCCCAAACTCGGCATCAACGACGGCATTGAGCAGGCTCGCGAGATCCTGCCCAGGTGCGTCTTCGATGAATCCAAATGCGAGGAAGGGATCGCCTGCCTTGAGAACTACCGCAAGGAGTGGGACGACAAGCGCGGCTGCTGGAAAGACAAACCGCTTCACGATTGGACGTCTCACGGCTCCGACGCCTTCCGGTACTTCGCTGTCGCCAAGAGCGCAAGGAAGCCGGTCAAATCAATCAAAATGGGATTCGCACGCTAATGGCAGACGTCACCTATACCCGCCCGGAATACGACGCGGCACAGTCCCGTTGGCGGCTGGTGCGCGACGTGTGCAAGGGCTCCGAAACGATCAAGGCCCGAGGCGATCACTACCTGCCTCGGCCGAATCCGCAGGACGAGAGCGACGACAACAAGGCGCGCTTCAACACCTACCTGATGCGCGCCGTGTTCTACAACGCCACCGGGCGCACGAAGAACAGTCTTGTCGGTGCCGTGTTCCGCACCTGGCCAACGCTGACTGTTCCTGCCGCGCTTGAGTACGTGAGCAAGGACGTCGACGGGCAGGGCATCAGCATCTATCAGCAGTCGCAGTCGGTCATCGGGCACATCCTCGAAGTCGGCCGTCACGGCCTGCTGGTGGACTTCCCCAATGTTGAGCCGGGATCGACCAGCAAGGCAGACAGCGCAGCGCTGGGCATTCGCCCAACCATCGCCAGCTACAACGCCGAGTGCATCGTCAACTGGAAGACTCGCAAGATCGGCGGCCAGCACCTGCTGAGCCTGGTGGTCTTGAAGGAAGTCGTCGACCAAGAGACCGAGGACGGTTTCGGCGTAGAGAGCAAGGATCAATACCGGGTGCTGCGCCTGAATGACGTCGGCACCTACGAACAAGAGCTTTGGACCAAGGACGGCGGCCAGTGGGCAGCTACTGACGCTCACGCGCCTCTGGACGGGCAGGGGAAGCCATGGCGCCTGATCCCGTTCATGTTCGTCGGCAGCGAGAACAATGATTGCTCGATTGATGACTCGCCGCTGTATGACATGGCAGAGATCAACATCGGCCATTACCACAACAGCGCGGACTACGAGGACTCGGTGTGGTTCTCGGGTCAGCCTCAATTCTGGATTGCCGGCCTAACCGAAGAGTGGCGCGATCACTTGGAAGATAACGGCCTCTACGTCGGCTCGCGTGCACCACTGACGCTGCCGGCCAATGGTTCCTGCGGCTTTGCCCAGCCTGAGCCGAACACCCTCGTCAAAGAGGCCATGGACGGCAAGAAAGAAGACATGGTTTCGCTCGGTGCCCGTCTGATCGAGCGCGGTAGCGCGGTGAAGACCGCCACCCAGGCTGACAACGACAGCGCGGCAGAGCACAGCATCCTGTCGCTGGCCGTGAGCAACGTCAGCGAGGCCTACAGCCAGTGCCTGGTGTGGATGGGCATCTTCGAGAGCGTGGCCGGCGAAGCGCTGCTGAAGCTGAATCAAGACTTCACGCAAGTCAGCCTCGACGCGGCAATCATGGCCAGCCTGTTCAATGCAGTGCAGGCCGGACGCGTGCCCGAGTCGGACTTCTGGCAGTACCTGCGCGATCGCGGGGTGATCGACCCAGAGAAGACCGACGACGACATTCGCGGCGAGCTTGAGGCCAACCCAGTGGGCTTAGGCCTTGATGACGAGGACAAACCAGATGGCGGCAAACCAAGCAATCCTTGACGCCACCATTCGGCACGCTGTGTTCCTCGAGCGACTGAAGGCGGGGGAGGTGAAGAAGTTCGCCCCCTTCCTCAAGGAGATCGACCGTTCGCTGCGTGAGCGCCTGACCAAGTCCGACTTGACCGGGTTCACACGCAAGCGCCTGGAGAAGCTGCTCGACGAGGTGGACAGCCTGCTGCTGGGCATCTTCACCCGCTTCACTGACCAGCTAACTCTGGATTTGATCGACCTGGCCAACTATGAGGCGCAGTTCGAGGCAACGAGCCTGACCAAGGCGGTACCGGTCGGCATCAGCTTCGAGGCTGCGATTCCCTCGGTGACTGCTATCCGAACGGCGGTACTGAGCAACCCGCTCAGCATCCGAGACGGCGGCAAGCTGCTCAAGCCATTCATCAAGGACTGGACGTCAGCCGAACGTGAGCGAGTCACCGGCGCAATCCGGCAGGGCTTCTTCGAAGGGCAAACCAACTTCCAGATCCTGCAGAACATTCGCGGGACCAAGGCGGCGGGGTACAAGGACGGCATTCTGGCCGTGACCGACCGCAACGCATCAACGGTGGTGCGCACAGCCATCCAGCACGTCGCCAGCCAGGCGCGAATGGAGACGGCCAAGGCCAACACCGACATCGTCACCGAGATTCAGCTGGTCGCCACGCTCGACAGCAAGACCAGCCAAGTCTGCCGCACCCTGGACAAGCGCCGCTTCCCGGTCGATTCAGGGCCGAGGCCGCCGTTCCACCCGAACTGCCGGACTACCTTCGTGCTGCTGACGCGCCTGAGCGAGATGTTCTCGAAGGGCGCGACCAGGGCATCAGCTGGTGCCAATGGGGCCGGGCAGGTCAGCGCGGACCTCGACTATTACCACTGGCTCAAAGAGCAGCCGGCCGCCTTCCAAGACAAGGCGATCGGCAAGACCCGGGGCGTTCTGTTCCGCAATGGCGGTCTGAGCGTCAAGCGCTTCTCTGAGCTGCAGCTCGACCGCAACTTCGAACCACTGACACTCGTTGAGATGAAGGCCTTGGAGCCTTTGGCCTTCGAGCGCGCAGGCATCTGATCCGCAGGCCGAGCCTGCAAACCAGTCCCAGGGGGACAGCATGAAATACCTGATCGACAAAGCAGCATATGACGCGCTCGAACCATCGTTGCAGGCGTTCTACAAGGCGCAGGGCGATGCTTATGTGCTGGCCGTTGAAGGCTTGCCAGCTCCGGAAGATACCGCGGGCCTCAAAGCCAAGAACGACGAGTTGCTGGCCGAGCTCAAGGCGAACAAGACCAAAGCGCGCGAGGCTGAAGAAGCTGCCCGCATCGCTGCCGAGGAAAACGCCCGTAAGTCTGGTGACACCGAAGCGCTCGATCGCAGCTGGACCGAGAAGCACACCGCTGCACTGGCAGAAAAGGACGGCACGCTGTCTGCTCTGCAAGCTCAGGTCCATTCGCTGACCGTCGGTGCTACGGCTGCCCGCCTGGCTGGCGAGCTGGCCGTGCAAGGCTCTGCCGCAGTACTGCAACAAATCATCGAACCTCGCCTCTCCATGGAGTTGCGCGAAGGCAAACCCACCGTCGTGGTGCTGGACGCAGAGCGCCGGCCTACCGCTCTGACGGTGGAAGAGTTCAAAGCCCAATTGTTCAACGATGCCGCGCTGGCACCGTTGATTGCTTCAAGCAGGGCTTCTGGTGGCGGGGCCACCGGTGGCAAAGGCGGCGGGGCCGCAAAAACGTGGGACCAACTTACCGGAATGGAGCGTGTAGAGCTCCGCCGAACCAACCCCGCCGAGCACGCGCGCCTAAAGGCAGCGGCTGAGGCCAAGTAAAAAGGATATTCAGCAATGCCAACCATCCTCTCCGACGTCATCTTCCGTGACGAACTGCGGGACTACATCAACGTCAACAGCGTTGAGCGCACCGCGTTCTTCGAGTCGGGCATCCTGACCCAGAACTCGGACATGGCGCAGCTGCTCGCCAGCCCGTCGAACACCTTCACCATACCGTGGTGGGTTGATCTGGATGCGTCCATCGAGTCGAACTACTCGAACGACGTGTACACCGACATCGCTGTGCCGCTGTCCGTACACACCGCCAGCATGCAGGCGCGCGCCGCGTACCTCAACGAAGGCTGGAACTGCATGAACCTGGTGAAGAACATCACCAAGCAGGACCCGCTGGAGTTTGTTGCCGGCCGGCTGCAGGCGTACTGGCGCAAAGTGGCACAGCGTCGCGCGATCGCCACCACCATCGGCATCTACAACGACAACGTGGCTGCCAATAGCGGCGACATGGTCGTGGACGCCGGCGGCACCATCAGCGCTGCAGCCATCATCCGCGCCAAGGCGACCATGGGTGATTACTCCGGTCAGTTGGGCGGCCTGAGCGTTATCGCCATGCACTCTGCCGTGCAGACCGAGCTGCAGATCCTCAACATGATCGACTTCACCCCGATCGCTGACCAGATTCCAGAGTTCGGTCGCTTCCAGGGTATGCGCGTCGTGGTTGATGACAGCATGCCGGTGATCGCCGGCACGCCGAACAAGTACCTGTCCGTGATCTTTGGCCCGGGCGCTTTGGGTTACGAAGAGCAGCAGCCTGAAGGTGAAGACGGTCTGGAATACGAGCGTGCTCCGGATCGCGGCAACGGTGGTGGTACCGAAACCCTGTGGACTCGCCGCAACTTCGTTGTGCACCCGCTGGGCTACTCGTTCCTGAGTGCAACCATCACCGGTACCCCGACCACCACTCGCCCGATGTCGGCGAACTGGGCGGACCTGGCGCTGGCCACCAACTGGGAACGCAAGTTCGACCGCAAGCAGGTCCCGCTGGCGTTCATCACCTCCACCGTCGCAGCCTGATCAATAGCCGGCCCCTTCGGGGGCTGGCACCATTGAAGGAGAGTCACCATGGCAGTTGAAAAAGACAATCACATCGACCCGAACGTCAAGGCGCGTTGGGGGTTTGGCGGTACCGCTGATAACATCACCGTAGGCCCTGAAACGGTCGGTGAAACCGGTGGCGTTGATAGCGTGCGCACCGAGGCTGATGAGCCTGCCGCTCGCAAGAACGGCGGCGGCGCTGAAAAGAAATCCACCACCAAGGAATAACACATGGCTCTCATCATCGAGGACGGCACCGGCAAGCCGGACGCAGACAGCTACTCGACCGCTGCGGAACTGGTCAGCTATGCCGCAAGGTACGGTGTGACCATCCCAGCAGGCGAGCCGGCACAGGAAGCGTTGCTGCGTCGGGCCGCCTTGGCGATGGATGGCATGAAATGGAAGGGATGCCGAGCCAACGGTGACCAGGCACTTGCCTGGCCTCGCCGTGGCGTGAACATTGACGGTGAGAACAAGCCGTCCGACTACATTCCTGCACGTATCCAGTACGGGCAGATGGCCCTCGCGGGCGAGATCCACACTGACGACATCGACCCCATCGAGACACGCAAAGGCGCGGTGATCCGCGAGCGCGTTGAGGGGGCGGTCGATACCCAGTACGCAACTATCTCCAACACCAGCGGCAAGCTGTTACCGGCGGCGCCAGACCGGCCGAGCCGCACGCAGTTTGCCGACTACCTACTGAAGCGTGGACTGTTTGCCATAAGGGCCTGACCAATGAGTGAGTTCTACGACCGCATGGCTGCTACCGCTCTGCGGTTGATTACTCAGTACGGCCAGCCAGTCACCCTTCGCGAGATCACCACGCCAGAGTACGACCCGGACAACCCAGGCAGCGGTGACGTGATCATCGAGCAAACCGCCCAGGGCATCCTGCTCGACTTCACCGGCCTCGAATTCCAGAACGACACGCTGATCGTGCGCGGCGACAAGAAGCTTAAGGTCGCGGCGCTGGGCATGGCCTGGAAGCCGAAGCCGCTGGTGCAGGTTGATGTGCAGGGCAAGACCTGGACGGTGATCAATTTCAAAGAGATCAACCCGGCCGGCACTCCGCTGCTGTACGAGCTGCAGGTGCGGTCGTGAGTAAGTATTCAGGTAAGCAGGGAAGCTTCGCGCTGCAACTGGCTGAGTTCGCCCAGCTAGCCAAAGACGCAGTCGACGCCAGCCTTCGCGAGATCATCATCGAGGTTGGCAATTCGCTGATCCGCATGTCCCCAGTGGACACTGGCCGATTCCGCGGAAACTGGCATCTGTCCATCGACGTGGTTGAGAGCGTTACGTTTGACGACGCCGATCCGAATGGACAAGAAGCAATGGCAGCGCTCGTTTCTGCTGTCAGCGACTTCACTGCAGGGCAGGCCGCTTACATCATCAACAACCTGCCGTACGCCATCCCTCTTGAATACGGCCACTCGACTCAGGCGCCTAAGGGCATGGTCAGGGTAACGCTGGCTCGCTTCCAGCAGATCGTCAACGAGGCAGTCAGGAATAACCAGGTATGAGCCACAACATCATCGCCGCGGCCTTCGAGTCGCGCCTGCTCGCGTGGGCCAAGACTCGGGCCAAGCCGCTGAAGGTCGTGGCCGAGAACGAAACCTACACGCCCGGGACTGCCGAGACGTGCCTACGGGCCTTCACGCTGCCGGCGGTCACGGACAGCAACACGCTGAGCGGCGACCACCGAATTTACACCGGCGTGTTTCAGGTCAACATCGTGGCACCCTCCGGCAAGTACCGGACTGAGGCGGCCGGCATCGTTGACGAACTGGCCGCCCTGTTCCCGCTCTACCTGCGCATTCCCCGCGCTGGCTTGGTCGCCCTGGTGATGACTCCGGTCGCGCCCGGGCCTGGCATTCCAGACGGCAACACCTTCACGGTACCGGCCTCGTTCCAGTATCGGTCTGACACTAACTAATTCGCCCGTTGGGCAAACCCAGAACCCGCCATTGAGCGGGTTTTGTCATTTCTGCAAAGAGGAAAACCCATGAGCGTCAAGATTCCCAACGGCACTACGTTCGAGATCGCTGCTACTTTCGGTGCGCCGAAACCCTTCACTGTCATCACTAACGCCAAGCCTCCGGTTCTGACCTCTGCCGCTCACGGCCTGGCCGATGGCGACGTGATCGTGATCGATTCCGCCTGGGCGAAGCTGAACGGTCGACCGGCTCGCGTCATCGACTCCGAAATCGGCGAGTTCGCGGCTGAAGGCGTGGATACCGCCAGCGTGAAAAACTATCCGGCAGGCTCTGGTGCGGGCACTGTCCGTGCTGCTTCTGGCTGGACGCAGCTCGCGCAGATCACCGAACCAGCAGCAAACGGTGGCGAACAGCAATTCCTCACGTACGGCTTCCTCGAAGACGATGATGACCGTCAACTGCCCACCACCAAGTCGGCCAGCAGCATGACGCTGCCGGTTGCTGATGATCCGGATCAAGCGTACGTCGCGATTGTCGAGGCTGCCGACGAAGATAAAGAGCCGCGCCTGGTGCGTGCAAACCTACCGGGCGGCGCGACCATCTATTACTACGCGTATGTGTCGATCACCGCGACCCCGACGCTGAGCCGCAACAACATCATGACGCGGACCATCACTCTGTCGTTCGCCTCCCGCCCAACTCGCTACAACGCCTAAGGGGTCCACATGGCAAAGTTTTCGATTGCGCCAAAGCCGACGTTCACTGTCGATGTGGCCATCCCGCAGGTTGGCGACAAGCCGGCAATGGTGCCGTTCACCTTCAAGTACCGCGACCGCACCGCACTGGCTGAACTGTTCGACTCCTGGAAGGCAAAAGCGGAAGACCTCGGCGAACGCTTCAAAGGCACGGAGCCGACCCTTGTAGAGATCACTGCAGCCGAAGTCGAGCAAGGTGTCGAGCAGATCAAGGATCTGGTCGTGTCTTGGGGTTTCGGCGACAAGCTCAATGATGAGTCGATCACTGCCCTGGTGAAGAGCTGCGTTGGTGTTTCGGAGGTCGTGGTGAAGGCCTACAGCGAAGCCTTCGGCAAGGCCCGCTTGGGAAACTGACCGCCGCTGCCCGTGCGCTCTATGAGTCTGACGGTTCCGCTGAACAGATGGCGATGTTCGGCTTCTCGCCAGAGGACTACGACGAAACCTTCGAAGTTTGGCCTGACAACTGGAAGGCTTTCCTCGTCATGGATTCGATGGGGACTCAGTGGCGCACGGGTGCATGCGGCGCAACTGGACTCGATTACGGCGTCCTGCCCGACGTGATGAAGCTCGTCGGCATTCCGGCGAAGGATCGCCCCGGCGTGTTTCAGGACATCCGCGTAATGGAGTCAGAAGCCATCGCGGTTATGGCCGAAGCTCGCGACAACAGCCCGTGAAGACGGGCACTTATTCAAGGTGAGTCGATGAACATTGCAGAACTCGGCATCAAGGTCGACTCGGCTGATGCCGCCCAGGCTGCGACCGATCTCGACAAGCTGACCAAGTCCGGCGAGCGTGCAGAGCAATCCGCTGTCGGCCTGATGAAAGAGATGGAAGCGCTGGAGAAGTCGTTGTCGAAAGGCGCGACTACCACGCAGGAGCTGGCCAAGCAGCGCGAGAGTCTGGCGAAACTCACCAAGACCGGCGCTTATGGCGAGGCCGAGTTCACCAAGATCACCGCCCAGCTCGATAAGCAACAAGTGGCCCTGGCCAAGTCCACCCTGGACGAGCAGAAGGCTTTGAACAGCCTGCTGGGCGCCATTGATCCTGCCCGCGCAGCCATGGGCAAGCTCGACACCCAAGTGGAACAGTTGGGCAAGCACCTCGACGCAGGCCGGATCAGCCAGGACCAGTACAACTCGGCCTTGAGCAAGATCGACGGCAACTATGCGGCGCTGGAGAAAACCGCCACCGGTTTCGACCGGCTGAAGCTTGGCTCCCGCCAGGCGCAGGAAAACGTCGTTCAGCTCGGCAACGCGTTGTCGTCCGGTGATTGGGGTAGCGGCGTGCGCGCCGTGGCTCAACTGGGCGCAGGTGCGGGGTCATCAGCTGCTGGTTTGCTTGCCATCCTCGCGCCGATCGCACTGGCCACTGCCGCCGTCGGCGCACTGGCCGTTGCCTATTACAAGGGTAGTGAAGAGCAAGATACCTACAACAAGTCACTGGTGATGACCGGTAGTTTCGCCGGTGTTAGCGCTGGTCAGCTGGGCGAAATGGCCCGGCAGGTCAGCGCTACGGTGGGTACCACTGGCCAAGCTGCTGCTGTTCTCGCGCTGCTGGCTGGCAACGGCAAGATCGCGGGCGAGAGCTTCACGGGCATCACCCAGGCCGCCGTTTCCATGCAGGAAGCGACGGGCAAGGCTGTCAGCGAAACCGTCGCCGAGTTCTCGAAGCTTGCCGATGATCCGGTGAAGGCATCTGCCGCACTGAACGAGCAGTACCACTACCTGACCGCCTCGGTTTACTCGCAGATCGCAGCACTGGAAGAGCAGGGCGACCACGCAGGCGCTGTGAAGCTGGCGACCGAGCAATACGCGGACGCCATCAACGAGCGCACGCCGAGAATCCTTGAAAACCTGAGCTTTTGGGAGAAGGGTTACAACGCTGTCGCGCGTGCGGCTGACAACCTGAAAAACATCGGTCGCAGCAACATCGGCTCCGATATTGAGCAGGCTCAACGTGATCTGACCCGGGCCGAGTCTGGGGACGTTGGCCTGTTTCAAAACAAGCAGGAAATGATCGACCTCTACCGCAACCGGCTGAATATGCTGGAGGACCAGAAGGCCGCTGAAGCAGACATTGCAAAGTACGACGGCGAGCAGGCCAAGGCACAGCAAAGCGCAGTCGTAGCGATGTCCAAAGTGGACGCGATCACCAAGTCTTCGCTGACCAACGAGCAGAAGCGCGCCGAGGCGATCAAGGATTACAAGAAAAGTCTTGATGATATCCGGAAGGTAGACCCGAAAGACTCTCGGCTTGATCCGGCAGCAGTCGCCAAGAACATGGCGAACCTCAACGACAAATTCAAGGATCCAAAGGCTGCCGCAGGCAGTGCTGACCTGACCAGCTTCAACAACGCGAAGAACGTATTGGCCGAAACCCTGGCCTACTACAAAAACGCGGACAAGGAGCTCGAAGCATCGCAGCGGGCCGGGGTGATCTCTCAGGCCAGCTTCACCGAGCAACGTGTCAGCCTGCTGAAGCAGCAAGCCGAAGAAGTTGCCCAGAGTTACCAGTCGGAAATCGATGCACTCGAAGCGGCCAAGGCAAAAAAGGGCACAACCGCGGCGCAGGTCATCCAGATCGATCAGAAGATCGCCGATGCCCGCAGCGC
>Ga0065714_10065281_pt1 | contig 11191 bp, 14 predicted proteins | sample MisRhiReplicate2_FD_59101 | JGI IMG/M metagenome (GOLD analysis project Ga0065714, IMG submission 59101) | Miscanthus rhizosphere microbial communities from Kellogg Biological Station, MSU, sample Rhizosphere Soil Replicate 2: eDNA_1 v2... | ecosystem: Host-associated > Plants > Roots >... | reverse complement strand
GGTTTCGACACCATGTACATCAAAATTAAGATTCCCGTTGAATGATCGGTTTTACCCATCTGCATTCACGTTATCAAACGATCCCATTAAAAAAAACACCATGCAATCTTTTAGTGATTATTATAAGGGCGTTTGTGGTCAATTCCTGTCCCACATTGCAATGTCCCTTAGTGCCTCCAATAAAAAAATACTGGAAAGGCTAGTCTTTAGAGGGAAAGAAGCAAAGTTTTACATGCATTCTTACACCTTGCTTGAAAGTGAATTAAAGGTGAAACCTGAGCACTATTTCGATAAGATTTATGAGCTGATCAACTATGAACTTGAAGGAACAATAGAACAGGAAGAACTCAACTATTTAAACGAACAAGCAAAACGATACCCAGCAATTCCTGATCTACGAAAGGCCATGCGGCAAGTTTACCAGGAATTTAGCGAATAGAGGATTTTGTCACTTGAATAAGCTACCAGGGATCTCGTTATTGCTTTTTGCTTCGTTGGTTACCTTTTGGGGGAGCAATCATTTTGCTTGGATTTGTCGCTATGGAGAGAAGAGTGGCAGGATATCAGCGCTGCAGCCATCTGGGCTTCATTTGTACCGATTCAATCCATTCTTCGGTACTCATGCGCTCACCCGTGTACCGGTCTTTGTAATTTAAGGTTTCAGCCATTACGTGTCCATCAATGAGCATGAGCATGGCGGCCCGAACCTGGCATATCGAAAATTCAGTGTTGATATGCACAACTATATCAGGCAGTTTTGTCCTTGCCTTAACGGGCATGATCAGGTACTGTGCCGGCAAAATCTCGCTCAATCGCTCCAAGTCAGCCATACATTCCGCTCTAAATTTGTACACGTTCATTCCAGACGCTTTGGTCAAATTTACCAAAAAAGGTATTATGGGCTAGGTGTGTTGAGCTCTGGCCGAGCTTAACTGAATCTGGGATCGGGCCGGATGGGTAGTTTAGCCATTTTCTTCACGGTAATGGCCGGGTAGTCAAATTCCACAGTGACCTCCCCCAAGATCAGGTAAACACCTTCTCCGGCGAAAGGGAATTCTTTCATGGTGTTGGGAAAATTCACGGTGTCAAAAAAATTATTCCCTCTATCCAGGAAAGTTCCAAAGGCCATCGGCTCCCCTTTCCGGGTGGTCAACCTTTTGTGTGTGACATAACGTCCCAAGATCCTCAACTCTTGGCCGACAGCCTGGCATAGATCTGTTGCCAATGGTCCCTGGTATTCCGTTTTCAGCATGTCAAAGGGTGTGGAACTGACAGGAAACTCTAGGAACTCAATTTCATCGAAGTAATCCTCATCCCGATGAACAGGAAAACAGGGAATGCTGATCTCCTTTGCGACAGGCTGGAACAGACGCGTGGATCCACTTTGTTGTTTTGGCCCTGCATCTCGTTTAGCCATTACCAGATTAGCCAGCCAAAGCAGTTGCTTTTTGGATTTGCCTGTAAAGGTTAGGGCACCGGACCTGATCAGAATGATCAGTTGTTTGAGGCTCAGTTCTGTCCGCTCTACCAGGTCTTCCAGGGATTGATAAATGCCTCCGGACTGTCTTATACGAATGATTCTGGCAATGACTGCAACTTCCAGGGCTTTGATTTGACTCAGGCCGATGTAAATTTCTTTACCATAGATCTTTGCCTGGGCCTCGCTTTTGTTGATACAGGGTAGCTGGATCTGACCTCCATACCTTGATGCTTCCACCAGGTAGAGCCAGGTACGATAGAATCCGCCTTCATTGTTGACCACTGCTGTCATGAATTCCAGCGGGTAATAGGTCTTTAACATGATCGCCTGGTAGGACTCCAGGGCAAAAGAAGCAGAATGCGCTTTGGAAAAGGAATATCCTGCAAAACTCTCCATCTGACGCCAGATTTCAGCAGTCACCTCTACTTTCCTCCCATTTCTTGCGGCATACCCGAAGAAATCGGCGCTGATCTGGCCCAGCAGCTCCTTTTGCCCCCGTGTTTTGCCCGACATCAGGCGCCGTAGTACATCGGATTTAGCCAAATCCAATCCCCCGTAATGGTGACCTATTTTCAGCACGTCCTCTTGGTAGATCATTACCCCGAACGTTTCCTTCAGCTGTTCCTCCAAAATCGGGTGGAGGTATTCAAAATCATTCGGATTCCGGTACCGGTGAATGTATGCTTTCATCATCCCTGAGGTGCCGACGCCAGGCCGTATGATGCTGGAAGCCGCAACCATGGTCAGGTAATTGTCGCAGCGCAATTTCTTAAGAACAGCCCTCGATGCAGGTGACTCGGTATAAAAGCAGCCCACGGTCTCCCCTTTGCTGGCCTGCGCATTGACCTTTGGATCGGTTTTAATTTCATTGGTCCGGCTGATGTCGACGACCTCATTCCGGTTATAGCGTATGATATCTACCGCTTCTCTGATGCTTCCCAAACCCGCCTGGGAAAGGATATCAATTTTATCCTGTCCAATCGCCTCCGCCGTGTGCATGTCAAATTGCGTGGTCAAAAAACCTGTTGGGGGAAGATCCACCGCACAATATTGACTGATGGGTTCTTCAGAAATCAAAATTCCTCCAGCATGTATGGAACGCAGGTTGGGAAAACTGTCCAGCAGACTGACCGTATGGAGGATTTTCTGTGCAATGCTGTTTTTATTGCTGGCCTCCTGAGGATAGTGGACCATCTGGTCAATTTCTGATTTGGGAAGTCCATGCACCTTTCCCAGTTCCCGGATAATGGAACGGTCTCCAAAGGTAGACATGGCTCCCAGCCGTGCAGTATGCTTGGACCCCCAGCGTTTAAACAGGTAGTCGATCACATCATCCCTGTCCCTCCAGGAAAAGTCAATATCAAAATCCGGCGGAGATTTTCGTTTGGGATTTAAAAAGCGTTCAAAATAAAGATCGAGCTCTATGGGACAGACATTGGTGATCTGTAAACAATAGGCCGCAATGCTGTTGGCGCCTGATCCCCGCCCAACATGCAGGTAATTTTGTGACATGCTGTAACGAACAGTGTCCCAGGCAATCAGGTAATAGGCGGAAAAGCCCAGCCGATCTATGATCTCTAATTCCTTCCTTACCCTGGATATCGCTTCTGTATGATTTCGGCCATAGCGTTCCTCACAGCCCTTCATGACCAGTTTTTCAAGCAACAGCTTATCGTCATAAACACTGCCGTTTGCCGTGTAGATCTTTTTGTTCTTTGAAGTACTGAAATCAAATTCAAACCGGCATTGCGCCAATAACTTTTGGGTATTGAATATGATTCCGGGATAGGCTTTATATGCGGAAATCAACTGGTCGGCGCTGTATATGGCTTCTTTTGGACCTGCAGTCTGCGCTTCGCTGAGCTGGGAAAGCAATAGGTTATGATCCACAGCACGGAGCTGGCGGTGCAATTCAAAATCGGATTCAGCGGCAAAGGTGATGGGCTGCCACATCACCACCCGATCCAGGAAACTCTTGGTTTGTGCATACAGCTTGGTCAACTGCCGGACTTTTACCCCGATGTATTCAAATTCACGCAATTGCCGCTCATTGCGGGCGCCTAATGGATAGATGACCAGGACATTTGACCAGGCCGGTGCAATTTTGGGTTTCTCCGCCCCGCTCTGATTGTATTCACTCAGAAATTCATTCAACTCCCGGAAACCTGCATTATTTTTGGCAATACCGATAAATAAAAGCTCATCCCCGTTTCTAAACTCTATGCCGGCCAGCCCATTAAAATTCTTAGCCTGGCATTCCTGAATGAAATCGAGTGTGCCGGATGTATTGTTGATGTCAGTCAATACGGCGGTATCATGCCCCTCCTCGATCAGGAGGTTGACCAGCCTTTTGATCGGTATGGTTCCATACCGCAAGGAGTAAGCACTATGCACATTGATCAACATCTCTTGGCCTTCTTAATTTCCTGGGACTATAAAATACTGGCCTTCATTACTGCATCAAAGCCATATCGTTTTCTGATACTATCGAGTGTATGGTACAGGTTCAGGTTGGTTCCGGTATCTGCGAACAGATCGATCTGATAACTTCCGCTTACAAATTTGGATAGCTTCACCCCGATCAGCCTGACTAGCATACGCCGGTCATACAGCTTGTTGAATAGTTCTACCGCCTTCTGGATCAGGACATCATCCAACGAAGTATATGGAATACTGGCGTCCCTGGTGTGCGTGTTCATGTCTGAATATTTGATCTTCACCGTGATGCAGGCGGTTAACTTTTGCTGTTCCCGAAGATCAAAGGCCAAATGGGAGATCATTACCATGAGCTTACGGCGTAGAAAATCCACATCTGTTGTATCCACCTGGAAGGTTTCTTCTTTACTTATGGATTTTTGTTCCCGGTAAGGAATCACCGGGGCGTCATCAATGGCATTGGCCTTTTCCCAGGCGGCAACACCCGGCTTATTGAACGTAGCCAGCATAAAATCCGGTGTGAGTGCCTGCAACTGTGCGATTTGACGCACGCCCCGAATTGCCAGATCCTTAGACATTTCAGGGCCAACCCCAGGGATCTTTCGAACAGGTAGTGGTGCCAGGAATACCTTCTCCGCACCCAGCTGAACCCATTTCTCATTATTGGGTTTTGCCACCCCGGTAGCCACTTTTGCGACACTTTTGTTGATCGAAAATCCGCAGCTGATCGGTAAGCCGGATTCCTTGATGATCTTCATCCGCAATGCCTTGATCCATTGAACTGTTCCGATCCATTTGTCCATACCACTGACATCCAGGTAATGTTCGTCAATGCTTGCTTTTTCGGATAAGGGCGCCTGGTCCAGAATGATCTGGGTAATCTGTTCGGATTCTTTGGAATACAACTCCATGTCTCCTCTCCTGATCAGTGCCTGAGGACACAAACGCAGCGCCTGTTTCATGGGCATGCCACTGGACACGCCAAAAGACCTGGCTTCGTACGAACAGCTGGATACCACAGCACGATCAGAACTTCCGCCAATCAGGACAGGTTTTCCTTTAAGGGAACTGTCATTTTTTATTTCCACCGACACGAAAAACGTATCCATGTCAAAATGCACGATACTTCTACTCATAAAAAATGCGATTACTTCAAATACTTAGAAAAAGCCTGTTGAGGTCAAGACATATGCATATTATCCCTTGTGAGTTGGCGATCAATTCAGGTTCTGTTTCCTGCGGTAAAAATACTAAAATATTTAGTATTACAACAAGCGGCGATTCGCTACAGAATCCAGATTATTGGGAATTGTATATTACTGTAGCATGTAGCGTGTTTTTATGGCAGGTATTTGCGGAATTGCAGGCAATGGTTATTTCTATCAGACCGAAATGAATTTACGCTTCCGCGTCAATGATCGTATCTTCTTTACTAAAATATTTAGTGATTATGCTTGCTTCATGAGTAAATCCCTCCGTCCGGAGTAGCGCTACAAGTTTGGCCCCATCGTATCCGGTATCTAATTTGGCCGGTTTCAATTTTCCTGTATTCAACGTGCGTAAATATTGTTGCCCATCCTCATAATAGCCACCTGTAGTCATGAAAATCATCCGAACGGGGTAATTTTCATATTGTAAGTCTAATTTATAGTGTCGCCTTGCCAATGGAACTGATCCCTCAGCAAAATATTTGATCGTACCCTTTCTTTCTACCATTTTCTTGTCCAGCTTGCTGAGTGCAATCGAAGAGCTGGAAGGATATCCTTTGAGCTCAACCAGCACAATCTCCTTGGGATGGCTGGAGATGATCACGAAATCAAATTCCCTTTTTTTCATTCCGTCTTCCGGATCTGTCAGGATCAGATCTGAATAGATCAGGGATTGTGAGTAGAAATGACGGAATACGGGTTTCATTAAGGCCTCGAATAAGGCACCTCGCAAAGCTTTTGACTCCTCAACATGCGGACTCAATGCGCTCAGGGTCTGCTCAATGAGTTTGCCCAGGTTCGGTGTTTCCGGCATCATAAAGATGAACTGTATATTGTTCATCACCTTGGAGATGTTACTCCCATAACGTTGGGCCAGGCTATACGTGAGAAAACCCATTTTTCTGGCTCTGTTTAAGGTCAGGTCATCAATTTGGTAATAAAGTATCATCGGAACGACTTTTCGTGCCTGCTTGGTCACCGAATTGATATGGATCTGTATTCGGTCATAAAAACCATCCAGGTCGATCTGTTCATATTTCCTGCTGATCACCGCATCCAGCACGACCAGGGTTTGCTTATCTATGGTCTTCGCCTGAGCAGCATTGACCGGGTTAATTCCAGTAGTTCGACTATAAGCAATGGCGTCCCATAGCAGGCCATTGTGTTTCGCCCCTATGCTGGGGCTGCCTACTCCACGATACACGGCGTTATCGCTGTCAATCAGGTTGGTCGCATCCAGGTCATGTAACATATCCCTTATGAACAAGGCATCTATTCGCATCCGCTCATAATGGAGCGTCATCATCTCTTTGTAATGTAGCTCCTCATCTTCGATAGCTCTTGGTGCCCTGTGCAGTACATAGCGTATCCCGCGAATGTCCTGACGCTCTTCAGTCAGTTTAAGCTGGCGCAAGTCGGAAAGCATATCCTTAAGTAAACTGACCTTTGTACTGGTCTTCTCTTCAGGCGAAGCCGTCAGCTTCAGCGCTTCATAATAAGATACCACTCCAACATTGAGGTCCAATAAGTCCAGTAAGCGATATAATGTGGGACGAGTGGATATACTGTTTTCCTTAATCAAGTTCAGCGTAAAATACCAATCCGGATTTAGATATAAATATTTACCCTTTCCAAAGGTGAGCGGTTTACTGGACTTCATAATCCCCTTTTCCGTCGCCCGCTCCAATAGTTTACGCGCATGATCTGCTTTCACTCCGAATTCAGTCATTAGCGCTTGTGCAAGTACGCTGCCCAGCGCTGTATTGGTGATCAAGATCTGATCGCGGAGGAAGGCATTGTAAGGATTCATCTCCTGTTTTGTCACACTGCCCTTATTAATTTTATTCATATACCACTATTACTGAGGGAATAAAAAAACAATTCTGCAAAAATTTCAACGCAATAACCTGTAGACCAGATCATTATGAATTTCAAAAATGTCACTTTCAGACAAGATCAGGATCAAATGGGTTCTTATTTGTCCGGGACCACCTAAAAACAACAGTTCAATATCGAATTTTTAACTGAAGAGGTCAAACCTTTCAGCCATTTTATACCTGGGTAAATGTCCCTACGCGCTGCTTGGTATTTCCCTAATCTTTTTTCACATTTCTTATGCAACCCTCGTCTTTCTCTGCCTAAAAATCCGGTTTAGATTTTTCGTATAGGCCTTGACGGCCTGTTCCATCCAATGCTTTCCAATCAACCCGGGCAAAAGTGCAGCGAAGCTAATGGCTGGTCCAATACGGCAAGCATAATGAAGTCGCGGCTGTTCCGCGCCTTCACCCTTCGGGACTGACGCTTGCCTTGATTGTACCGGACGCCATTTAAGGCTTTGCTTTCTTTTTTCCGGTTTTCTTTTAAAAGCATTTTCAGGGTTTTCGGGTTTGAAGAACATACTTTTTTTATCACTTAATATTTATCACGATGCAACAGATTAACGGACGTATCAGCAATTCAGCAAAGATTGAAACAGTAAATGGCAAGCCAGTAGTGAAATTTGACATTGCCTATGATGCAGGCTACTATACCAAAGGTGAGTACCAGAAGCGTACGGTTTTTTACCACTGTACCTATTGGGTGAATACCGGTGTAGCCAATCTGCTTACCAAAGGGACACCGGTATCGGTATTTGGAGATCTGGTACCCAAGCCTTACAAGAAAAATAACGGGGTATTGGATGCAGGCCTAAACTTCCATACCCAGCATATCGACATCACCGGTAACATTATGCCACGCAGCGATAAGTCCGGACCGCAGGATGCTGCAACGGATTTCGATACCGGCGCCTCTGATGATCTCCCATTCTAAGGCACTCATCTTCAACAAAACAGCCGGTAACCACTCCGGCTGTATTTCTAACCTCCTTTAATCAAATGCCATGCAAATATTTTCGAACCAAGTATGTCAGACTTACCGATACATCAGCATTAACATTGTGCCATCTGTAGAGAAACATCCAAAATCCGTCTCTTTTGACGTCACCATCCGCATACCACCATCCGCATTGTTCATGGCTTTTGTACAGGCATGCCGTCGATGGTTCGGACTTTCCAGGCGCAGACAAGAAGCTTCCGTAACAGGGATTTTCAAGGTTACAGAAGATCATCATCAGATCGACATGAAGCTGTACATCAGGGACTACCGGGAGGATTCCATTGGAATTGTGTTCCGACACCTGGACAATGATCAGACGCCGGCCTGATATATTTTCCCTCATCATCCACAGCAATCATTTTAAAATAATAGTTATGAATACTTATAACCAACTGAATTTTTCCGAGAAAATCAGCCTGCTACTGGACTTGTTCCCGGAGCTGAAAGCAACCGTCATTGACAAGGTTAACGCCTATCAGGCGCCGCAATTCAAACGCTATATTCACTTCTTCGGAATGGATAAAAACCTGGTCAACAGCCAGATCATTCATGCGAAGGAAATCATCAGCAAGTATAAAGACCAGCTATTACATGACAATGCATTATTCCTGGAGCACTTCAGCACAATAGAAATTTCACCCATCATCAATGCATTGTTGAATGGCTATGCTTTAGAGGCCGTTCGCCAGGGTGAGCTTAAGAAAAGTCAGGCAATAGAATTGCTATTCCTTTCAGCTGAGCAAGGCTACTTATTTAGGCCATTATCGGACTACAGCATTTTCGACAAGATGCATTTACTCTTCAGTCTCTTCCCGCAGTTCCTCTACAATTTCGGACTATTCCTTAAGGAAAAGGCCATGCAAAACCAGGAAAATCCAGTACAGCAATATCCGGACTATCGGGATGTTGCCCGAATGCTCGTGCTCATCCTGAGCAACCATTTGGAGCGGCTCTTTGCTGACAGTTACGCCTTTGCCTCCGGATTGATCATCGAGCGCAAGGCCATTCCTACCCTCGACCAAATGAAATATTTCATCTGCCAGCAACTCCCCTCGTATGCAGAACAATACAGGGGAATGAACCTCAATTTCTACTGGACGGTAAGGGCCTTTTTCTAAGCTAAAAACAAGATACTATGGATTTCATCATTGACCTGAATGGAGATAAAATCGAGGTCACAGACCTGGAAAAGGCATTGACGCAGGCCGAAGACTATAAAAACTTTTGTGCCGAACAGGGCGAGGAGTCGGAGTTCTTCCGTAACCGTAATGCCTACTGGCAAGATGTATACGACAAATTGATGAAGCTTAAAAAGCGCAGCATATGAAACAGCTATCACCCGAATCGCTCTACAAATTACGATGCCTTCGAAAGGCACGGCGTTTATGGAAATCCGTTCCTATGCTGGCCTATGCCATCATGTGTGACGATTATCCGGGATACACTTATGAACAATTTTTAAGTGATCTGCGGCCCAAAGGCAAGCGCAAAACTAAATCCAAATGCGGTAAAAAACCTTTGCAGCGCTACGGACGCTATACCCGCATGCAGCAACTCGTTCAGGATTACTATTGCACCAAAGCCCTGGAACCGCTGATACAGGCCAGTAAACTCAAAGCCAGAATGACCCTGCCCTACCAGATGGAAATTGCCTTTAGCGGAGAATGCCGCAGGTATCAATTCTCCCCACGCATCTCCCTGGCAGGTATGGAACAGCTAAATGAAGCAATGAAAAAATGTGCTACTGCTTCAGAGGCAGACCGGCTTTATGAAGATTTCTGCAATACGTGGCTATTGACCGTCATAGTTTAAATCCAAGATCATGGAAGCATTATTCAACTTCTTAATTCACCTCACCCCATTGAAATGTTATGCCTATGGCATGATAGTGATCGTCACGCTCATCTATTATTTCACTGGGATGATGGCCTACTACCACAATAGAAGCAGCTCCTATAACAGGTATGTCGCCGTCAGCCTGTTGTATCGTCTGTTACGCTTAATCGCGAAACTCATTTTCATTTTCGCAGCGCTGTTGTTACTCCTGGAAGCATACAACGCTGCCTAACCGGTATCCTTCAGGATCTTAGTATTGAAAAAAATTGCCTCCCGAACTAGGGTTCGGGAGGATGTCGCTTCGCGAAAGACGGGCCGCATCAGCAAAGATGAACCGAGCGCAGCGAAGTACAACAAGGATTCCGGTAAAGCGCGTGACAAATTGAGTGAATCACCAAAGCGATATCGCTGGAGATCAGTACCAGCAATATCAATCTGAGCAATCAGCCTATTTCAACAAGCCCTCTTTAAAGCATTCCTCCAGGCTGGTTTGCAAGAAATAATCACTTTGTACTTTTACCTTGTAAAGCCGCTTGTCTTTACCTGGATATAATTTTTGAAACCAGCTCTTTTTTTCCGCGACGGTGAGGTAGGGATCCGTTTCTGCCGGTTCAACCGGTTCGGCTGTTGCCATTACCAGGATCAGTCTTCCATGTACGGTTAACCCGCCATGGGAATACACGGCTGTCCTGTCCAGTGCATAAGCGGCCTTTAAGATGCGATCTGCCGTTTTTCTTTGCCGGTTGCGAAAGGTAATTTCTGCCATTACTGGTTTGTTTAGATTCCCCTTGGGGTGCAATTGGAAGCGCAGGCAGAACCAAAAATTAAATCCATTTACCCTAACCTGCAAATTTATTTTAAGAAGGGGGAGCACCTAGCTCCCTCTTCTTACTTCTTAACCACATTTTTCAAAGCATCATTTAGCTCGTTCAGTCCTGCTTTTTGCAAAAATTCCTGTGCCAGGTTCAAAATTTCCTGGATGGCCTCCTTGGATAAATTTTCCAGCAGCGCGGCAGTAGCGCCCTCTTCTTTCTTACCCAGTCCCGCCATGATCACTGCATTTAAAAACAGCACGTTAATCCGGCTGGTCTTTCCTTCGATCTTGACATTTTCACCCATAGTTGGAATGGCACGGATCAGGTTTGCTACCTCATTTGTTGTCATCATATTTCCTCCTTTTCTATTCACTTGACCTCACAAAAATAGCGAACAGCAAGGCTTTGACCCTAATCAAAATATGGAGTGGATAGGTACATCCCATTTGACGTGTTTAAATTTGTTCTGTGTTAAATGTGAACCGATTGATTTGTGCGTTATGGACAATAAAAACACCAGTAATTTTTTAAACCAGGTC
>Ga0065714_10065279_pt1 | contig 11191 bp, 10 predicted proteins | sample MisRhiReplicate2_FD_59101 | JGI IMG/M metagenome (GOLD analysis project Ga0065714, IMG submission 59101) | Miscanthus rhizosphere microbial communities from Kellogg Biological Station, MSU, sample Rhizosphere Soil Replicate 2: eDNA_1 v2... | ecosystem: Host-associated > Plants > Roots >... | reverse complement strand
TTTAAATTGAGAACAGGTTTTAAAAAATATTTTGGCAGTACCATTTACGATTTTGTAACCCGTTTAAGAATGGAAGAGGCCAAAAGATTGATTTTAGAAGAAGGCAAAAATATGTATGAGGTAGGCATAAACGTTGGTTTTAAACATCAGGCCAGCTTTACCAACGCTTTTAAAAAATATTATGGCATTTTACCTAGTGATGTGCGGCTCTGATCTTATACAGGATTAGTCTCGATCCTGCACTTTGCGTTTCGGCTATACCTGCTGCTTCCATTAGCTTTAGGTTGGTGTATACACAACCGATGCTGATGGGTGTTTTATCTTCCCTAAGCATTAGCCAAAGCGATTCGGGATGAATAAAATCGCTTATCTCCATCAGTTTAAACGCAATCCATAATCTTTTTTCGGAAAAGGCCAGGCGTTTTAATCTGCAGTAATCGTTTATCGTTTTTAAAAGTTTTTCTTTAAATGCGTCGGTACAAGCCGAATTTGGTAGCTGGCCAATAGTTTGTGCGGTATTAAATAGTTTTTGAATGTTTTCCATAGGTAGCGAGGTTTAAATCTTTACAGACTGGAGGTTGATTAATTCATCGGTTTCGATAGCTTTTAATTTATATATGGGTTGTTGTGTCGTTTTCAGATTGGTGTTAAATTTTCCGGCATCGAGCTTAATTTCTTTGGGTACAATAACCGTTTTTAAGCTGCTTTGGTCTGTATAGGCCTGTGCATGGATACCAAATGCGGTATACATATGCTGAGGGGTTAGTACCTGTACAGGCGTTCCATCCCACCATTTTCTACCATCTTTTAAAATAATAATGCGACTGGCATACTGTGCGGCAAGGTTAACTTCGTGCAGTACCACTACAATCATGTACCCCTTTTTTGCCATGGCAGCCGCTATGGCCAGGGTTTGGTGCTGAAACTGAAGATCCATATTGTTGGTCGGTTCGTCCAGGAGCAATACCGAATCTTTATTGTCCCACAATTGGGCCAGTACCCTTGCCAGGTGAACACGTTGCTGTTCACCTCCCGAAAGACTTAACATCGATCGGTCTGCAAGATCAGTTAATCCGCAGATTTCCATCGTTTCTATAAGGGCTAGCTGATCATTTTTGGCCGATGATGAACTTTTAAAACCATAACGGCCCATCATCACGATTTCTTTCACACTAAAAGCCATGGTAATGGGGTTGTGCTGTTGCAGATAAGCCCTTTTGGTGGCCAGTCTCTTTCGATTGTAATCTTTAATATCTGCTCCGTATAACATAATCCGCCCGCTATCGGGCTTTCGTTCACCAGAAAGCAAGCGCATTAAGGTAGATTTCCCGGCACCGTTCGACCCTAAAAGTGCAACCATTTCGCCTGGCCTGATACTGAACGAGATATCTTTTAAAAGCGGCCTGTTGTTTAATTTATAGCTGATGGATTCTACTCTAAGCATAAACCGATTATTTAATTAACTAATTTCTTTTTGTCTTTAATGAGGATATATAAAAATATGGGCGTACCCATTAAAGCAGTAACCACACCAATTGGCAATTCGATCGGCTGCACAATCAATCTTGAAACCATATCAGCTAACGTAAGTACCAGTGCGCCCATTAATGCCGAAACAGGAAGCACAAAACGATGATCTACTCCGCCCAACAAACGTGTAAGATGGGGAATGAGCAGGCCAATAAAACCAATAATGCCAGAAACGGCAACAGAAGCACCAACAGCCATAGTAGCCAATACTACCACCAATATTTTGATACGGTTTGGGTTCAGGCCGATTAGTTCAACTTGATTTTCGCCAATGGCAAATAAATTTAAACCTTTAGCTAAAAATGGGAGCCCGATTAGTGGGATAATTACAAAAGGAAATAAACAGCTTACATTTTGCCAGGTTGCTCCGCCCAGACTGCCCATCATCCAGAAGGTAATGCTTCTGAGTTTCTGTTCATCTGCCAGATAAGTAACCAATCCGGTTAAAGCGCCAGCCATAGCATTGATGGCAATACCTGCGAGCAACATGGTCGAAACATTAGCCTGTCCATTGATTTTGGAAAGATTGTACACCAGCATGGCGGTAATACCCGCACCGGCAAAAGCGCCAAAGGCCAAAAGGTAATAACCCAGCAGCTGACTCAAACTAGAAAATAACAGCGTTTCGAAAGCAATAATCAATACCGCCATTAACGATGCCCCAGCCGATATACCTACCAAACTGGGTTCGGCCAATGGATTCCTGAATATTCCTTGTATGGCTGCACCAGAAATGCCCAAAGCTGCACCAACCAGTACACCCATTAAGGTGCGGGGCAGTCTGATCATCATAATTACCCCTTCATTTATACCATGATCAGCACTGCTAAAAACAGAAAATCCCATGGCATGGGTTAGGGTATCAATCACTTCTTTTATGGGAATGTGCATGGCACCTAAGGCTAAGGAAAAACAGATGGAAACCAATAACCCTACACTCAGGCTGGTATAAATAACAGCTCTTTTCATTACAAAATACGGTTATTTAGTGCTTTAATGGCTTCTGGTAGTCTATTGCTAAAGTTGATAAGCAGAGTTCCGTTCATTTCTATGATCTTTTTGTTTTTTCCAGCATTGGTATAACTTACACCAGGAAGATCTAAAAAGGCTGCTTTGCCGCCTAAACTGCTTAATCCGAAATCGAACATTAAAATCACATCCGGATTGCTTTTAATCAATGCTTCGGTGGTATAAGGTTTAAAATCGCTGAACTCCTGAATGGCATTTTTGCCTCCGGCCAGTTTAATAATCTCATCTATGCTGCTGCCTTTGCCGGCTACATTCATGGTGCCAACGCCACGTGCATAAATAAATAAAACTTTCGGGCTTTTGCTGCCCTTTTTTAGCTGACTTAAAGTGGTATTGATGTTACTTTCTGTTTTTTGTGCCAGCTGTTCTCCGCGTGTCTTATCGCCAATGGCACCAGCAATTTGCCTGATAAATTTTGTTGCGCCCTGAACAGAAAATTCCTGACGAATGGTAACCACCCGGATACCCAATGATTTAAACTGGTACAGGTTTTCTTTAGAAAAATCTCCTTCAGGTACCAAAATAAGATCTGGACGGTAAGCGGTAATACTTTCAACAGAAAAAGAGCGGTTTCTGCTCACTTTAGGCAATCTGTTGATCTCTTCCGGCGATACACTGGTTACATCGGTAGCCAGAATATTCTTGCCATAACCCAATGCATTTACGGTTTCACTAATGGCGCTGCTTAAGGTAATGATGCGCTTCGCCTGTGCAGCAACATTTTGTGTAGCACTAAAAATAGAAACGATAATCAATACGATATAATACTTTTTAATCCTCATGTAGGCAATGGTTATAGGAACAAAAAAAGTGTTTAATTAATCTAAATACAAGTAATTGGGGCGTGCAAGATATTTACCATGGATAAAATTATTAAAACGTATTTAGATTTTTTATTCTATTATTTATCTGATATTCAGTTTTTTATGATTTATTTTAAGTCGGTAATAAGTAATACTTAGTTAAAAACCGGTGATAAATAATACGCTTTGAACAAAAGAAAATACGGATTGAACAAATTTAAATACGGATTGAACAAACCATTTCTGCTGGTTAATATGGATGTTTGCAGTATTCTTATTTAGAATGATTAAAAATAATACTGAAATGAAGTATATAAAACATGGCCAACCAATAAAGAGAAAAACAGTTTTAGCTGTTGGTTTTTTGTCATTGGTTCTCTTACTTGGTTCGTGCAAAAAAGATGAACCCTATCCAAACGAAGTTTTACAGGATGGTAAGAGCATTGTGATAATCGATCTGGCTGGAGATACACAAGCAGCCATGGGAAATGGAACGCCGGGCAAAGAAGTACGTTCATTTTATACTTTTCTTTTTCGCTTTAAAGATCAGAAACAGATCTGGATCCGTAATGCAGCTGATTCGGCACAATGGCTAAAAACAAAAGACTGGGACCTCGCCTTTACCGGTCCCTACAATAGCGAGGTTTATGTAAATGATAAAGATTATCAATTTAACCCTGGTTATGGCGGAACGGCTAAAAGTGCAGTTGTAATGCTTGAGCAAAGTTATGATACACTTAATCAGGCCCCTTCTGATCAGGCTTTTAATGCGAGCGAAGTAACTAAAATTGGCTGGGCATCGTCGGCAACCTCAAACGGATGGTTTTTCTATAGCCTCAGTTCGCACATTATGCAGGCTATACCCAACCGCACATACGCCATTAGGTTACCTGATGGTAAATACGCCAAACTACAATTGATTAATGCCTATAAAGGCAATCCGCCCAGTGTTACCGATTTAAACTGGCCTGCGCCTTATTATACATTTAAATATTATGTACAGCAGGATGGAACCAAAAATTTACAGACCAAATAACTGAAAGATGAACAACATTAGTATAATTAATAAAGCGCTGTTTAGATGGGCATCAACCTCTTTGGTGCTGGCTCTGCTCTTTACGGGATGCAAAAAAGATGAGATTATTTCTCCGGAGCCTGGAAAAGAAATACCGACCAAAACAGAGGGCGGTACAGCATATTATAAATTACAGCGTATCGAAAACCTTGCTGTAGAAACGGATGATGCCAATCCAACCGTACCACCAACAGCTGTGCTGTTCAGCCTGGAAACAAAAGAAATAGTGCCATTGCTATATGCCAAAACAAATCGTTGGGATGTTGGCTTTAACGGCCTTTACAATAGTTTTTTAAGTCCTAACAACGGTCAGTCATCAACAAGTTTAGGATCGGGAAGCACAGGTTCTGGCGCTATTGCCATTTTGGAAAAACCATTTGACCAGGTAGTTAATGTGCCTGCAGACGCTGCATTAAGCATCAGTAAATTTATTGGAACTGACAATGAAGGCGATTTTGGAGAGGGCATTGGTTGGTACCTGTACGATTTTGGAGGCACCAAAAGGGGAGACGGCAGTTATGATAAACAACATGTGGCTTATGCCATGCCTGAAAAAAGAACGATTATCATCCGTACGGCCAAGGGCGATTACGCCAAGATTAAAATGATCAGTTGTTATAAGGATGCTTTTACTGCCGATAAATGGTTCAGAACAACACCGCACATGTATTTCACTTTTGAATACGTCATTGTGCCAAAAGGAAGTGCCAAATTCGAAATCAAATAAAACCGCATATAAATCAATACAAGTATTAAAATGAAAAATAAATTAACGCAACTGCTTTGCCTTTTATTAACAGTTGCTACGCTTGCCGCCTGCAAAAAAACAATTGGTCTGGACCCACTTCCGGCAAATAAAATCACAGAGTTTAAGGTTGCCGTATCGGATGGAAACATTTTCGGTGCCATTGATGAGACTGATAAAACCATTACACTTTACTTACCATATTATTATGAACTGGATGTAATCGAACCTGCAATCAAACTTTCGGCAGGAGCTAAACTGAGCGAAACTCTTGCACCAGTGGAAGTATTAAATACCCAAAAGACCTATACTGTTATAGCTGCTGATCAAAGCACTTCTACCTATAAACTGATTATTAAGCTAAATCAGATCTCACCTTTGGTATTAACCGAACTATCAACCGCAACTGCAAGCACTTCAATGGCAATTGGTACTTATGATGTAAGAGTTCAGGGTAATTTTAATGTTTCTGACCTTAAAAAGATCAAAGCCTTTTTAGTTGATAAAAGCGATAAGGAATATGAGTTAACGCCTAGCCTATCGCTTGGAACGCCAGGTGTATCGGTAGCCATGATAGGTGGTGTTAAGACCTACACTTATGGTTACCTGCAGGTTCCACAAACTTTAGATACCGGAACTTATAAAGTAAGGGTAAAAGTACAGGCTTTAACTTCTGAAATGAAGTATCCGGTAAAGGTAATTTATGGCAGACCAGGCATAAACTATGCTCCGGTAACTGTTGAACAGGGTGAAACCTTTAAAATTAATTCCTCGCAAATTATATTCCAAGAATTTAAGGAATTCTATATTACGGTAAACGGACAAAAAACACTCTTGCCTATTGTTTCCTATAACCGTACCGAGGCTGTAATCCGCGTGCCTGACACCGTTCCACCAGGGGTATATACACCAACAGCATCTTTTGGTACCTGGCCTTTATCAACCCTAAACTGGTCTGTTACCATAACGGCCAAATAACAGCCTGTTTACCATTCAATCATGAAAAACGATTCGGGAGATTATTCCCATTTATATAATGAAATCATAAATCTAAAAAAAATGAAAATGAAATTTTTAAAACTTACGTTTGCAATTGCAACATTAGCCATATTAGGAACCGCTTGTAAAAAAGACGCTGTTCAACCAGATAACAAACTTGCTTTGCAAAATACAACTGCGTTAATCGCCGTTGGGGCTACCGAAGCGGGTGTGGTAACCAATTCATCAACTTCGCCTACTTCCTGGACTGCGGTTGGTTACGACTTATTGAACAATGTTGTTGCAAGTTCTGGAAACCAGGTTAATTTCGACAGCAACTTTAACGGAAACATTACCATCGCTGGAACAAATAGCCTTGGTTATTACGATTCTGCGTCAGTAACCAATGTTACTGGTATTACTTTAACCGATGTTTCTTCGGTTACATTAGGTGCAATTAGCACTTTGGGTAGCAATAGTGCAACTGTAGTTGGATGGTATAATTATGACCGCGTTAACCGTACCATTACTCCTGTGGCTCAAAGATATGCTGTTGTAGGTAACGGCTCAACAATTGCTGGTTCAACCAGACTTTATGTAGTTCAGCTTGATGGCGTAACTACATCAGGTACTTACAATACTACTGTAAACTTCCATATTAAGAGATTAAAATAAGGATTAATTCACCAAGGGATTTCCTGAATTAAAATTGATTTGAAAAAGGGGCGAAAACACGACTAGCCGCCCCTAAAAATCATAAATAAAACCCAAATAAGGGAATAATCCCGAATCGTTTTAAAAATATAAGCCTTGGGTAAAGACCTTATTTGCGGGCTCTAAAAATGCAAATCTAACAATAATTGATTATGAATACAACATATAAACGCTTCTCTGCCAGCTCATACTGCCTTTTGTTTTTTTGCTTGTTAAGCCTGTTTAGTGCCTGCAAAAAAGAATATGAAGATTTTCCTTATGCCGACATTGTAAGCTTTACCGTAAAAGATACCAACGGTGAACCTATTAAGGCTGTAATTGATGAAAAGAACCTCACTATATATTGGCCATCAAACCAGGCAGTACCCGATAATATTGTGCCCGTAATTGTGGTATCAGAAAGGGCGAATGTTAGTCCATTATCCGGACAAGCCGTAGCCTTTAAAGAAACGACCAGGTTTGTGGTCACTGCACAGAATGGTACTAGTAAAGAATATGTAATTAAAAAGGTTGTAAATCAGCCGTTACTTAAAGTTGATATCACTGGTGGGATTTCAGTCTACAATGCCAAAAATTTTGCAATAAAAGGTAGGAATATTATTATAAGTGGTGATAATGTTATTGCTGATAAAAATCAGACCAAAGTTTACCTGGTCAATACAGCTAATAACACTGAAAAAGAGTTAACAATTGGAACATTGACCCCAATAGCTGTAAATGTAACATTAGATACCACAACACCTGATGGTATTTATAAACTAAAAGTTGTTTCAGGGCAAAGAACTGTGGTTATAGAACGGACTTTTGGTATAACTGCCGGCTCTCCTTTTATAAGTGCTCTTGAAATGACTGCCATAAAAACCACCTTAAAACCTGGAGAAGAATTTACACTAAATGGGGAAAACAGGATCGAGTTGATCAATAAGTTTTCAATCCGAAATGTAGCTAACAAACAGTTTTATGATCTTACGGTTAAAGAAGCTAAAACTGGTCAATTAATATTAAAGGTGCCTGAAAGCCTTCCTATTGGACAATACGATCTGTTTATCTATAATTATCCTGCGGGAGAATATTATGCAGCGGGTACCGGATCAGATTATTTTGATGATATCATTACGATCATAAAATAACAAGGTGCAACAACAAATAAAGATATATTTCGCGCTTCTTACGCTGATTCTAACGGGAACCTCTGCCTGTAAAAAAGCTCAGGTTTCCATTAGGGATGCGGAAGAAATTGTTTCACCTACAACGGGAACGCGTAACCAGTTTACGCTCGATTCTATTTTTCTATATGCCAAACAAGTATATTTATGGAACGAGGTACTGCCGGGTTATGCCGAATTTAATCCAAGGCAAAAATATGGGATGATCAGTTCTGATATTACAGCTTTTCGAAAGGAATTGTTCGATATTTCGCAGCTTAAAATAAATGTTGCTACCGGTAGTCCTTACGAATTACCTGTATACTTTGAGCGTCCAAAATATTCTAACCTCCAGTTGGGGAGGAGTTTACCAGGTACAAGTGCTGGGGTCGTAAACCCAGGCACAGCTGTATTAGCCGATAAGCTAATTGCAGCTGGTAATGAGCAGGTTGCGTATGTCGCTTTAGGTTCATTCCCTAAGTTAAGTACAACCAAAGCAGCCCTGGATGAAGCATTTGCAAATCTGGCAAGTGCTAATCCAAAAGCCATTGTAATCGATCTGCGGAGTAATGGTGGAGGTTATTTAGAAACTGCTGAATATATAGCCAATTTAATTGTTCCCGGTAGTTTGAACGGAAAGGTGATGTACAGTGAAGTATTTAATTCTGCCATGCAAAATGGTACCGTAACGATATTAAAACACCAGCCATATTTAGATGCTAATGGGAAAACTACTCTCTATAATGGCCGGAATGCGACCATGGCCGATGTAGATTATTCTGTTGCTGGCAATACCTATAAATTCAGTAAAAAAGGAAATTTGCAAAGTATCCAATCCGTTTATTTTATCGTTTCGGGCAATACCGCCTCGGCCAGTGAAATGCTGATTAGCACTCTGAAACCTTATTTTGACGTGAAATTGGTCGGAGAGAAAACCTATGGTAAACCTGTAGGCTTTTTCGGGATCAACATCGATCAGTATAGTGTTTACCTCAGTAGTTTCCTTATTAAAAATGCCAATGGCTGGTCTGATTATTTTACAGGTATGCAGCCAGACGTAATGATAAAAGGAATGGATAATCCAGTTTTGGGTGATCCGGATGAGCTGTGCTTAAATGCCGCACTTTCGCTGGTTAACGGAACCAAAACATTAACTGCAAGCAAGCTGGCCACAACAGGTAGAATTGCCAATGTTAAAGCTGACCTTTTGCAGGTAAATAATGTAGAAAGTGTAATGCTCGAAAACAGGTTACGATTAAGAAAATAAACAGGAAGGGATAAAACCTGGTACTACAACAATAAAAATAAAACATGTTTAAACTATCCACCATCATATTTTTCCTTGTCATTTTCCATTTAACGGTTGCTGCACAAGAATCTGGAAGTTTAAAAGGCAAGGTTACCGATGAGTTTGATAAACCTTTACGTGGTGCAACTGTGCGTTTGGAGCCTGACGGGCATAGCACCGAAACAGACGCAAAAGGAAATTTTAGCTTCAATAAGATCTTTACCGGTAATTACAATATTACCGTAAGTATGGTCGGCAAAATCAATCATCTAGCCAATATTAAAATCGCTTCTGTGGCTGCAAATAACTTAATAATTAAACTATCAGACGACAAACGGGAACTTAACGAGGTTGCCGTATCCGAAAACCGTGCTGCTCCAGATCACTTGTTAAAGTTAGAACGCAGTGCAATGCCTGTTACGGTAATTAGCCGGCGAACCATCGAATTAATGGGCAGTAGGAGGTTAGATGAGGTATTGAAAGAACAGACCGGGATTGCTATAGTAAACAACATTGGTGGTGGCGCAAGGTCAGTTGGTGTACAGATGCAAGGTTTTAGTAGTGAATACATTATGATATTGATCGATGGTCAGCCAATGGTTGGCCGCAACAGTGGAAATTTTGATCTTTCCAGGATTAGTGTTTCGAATGTCGAAAGGATTGAAATTATTAAAGGTGCATCCTCTTGTCTCTTTGGAAGCGAGGCGCTCGGCGGGGCGATTAATATCGTAACCCGCTATGGCGCTCTACAGCCGCAGGCATCGGTTGCCGCAAATTATGGAAGTTTGAATATTGCCGATGTTACCCTTGAAGGAGAAACGCCTTTTGCCTCACAAAGAGGATCAGCCAATATCTCTGCAAATTATTACCGGACAGATGGTTTTAATACCAATCCAAAATACATTCAACAGGGTACCACTGCGCCGCCTTATGATAATTATGCGTTGCAAGGGAGAGTCCGTTACCGCTTAACGTCGAAAAGTACGATTGGTTTTAGTGGTCGCTGCGGACTACGGAAATCCTTTATGTCGAAAGATTTTGGCTTGGGCATTATTTCAGGCGACAGTCAGGATGAGCATGATTTAAACCTTTCGGCCACATTTGACCATAATTTCAGTTCGGGCTTGCGTAGCATGAGCCGTTATTATTATACTAATTTCAGGTCAGACCAAAGTGTAGATTGGCAACAGACCAATAGCACCATTACAAAAGATATTTTCGCACAGAACTTACACCGTTTCGAACAGCAGTTTGCCTATGGTGTAAACGATGAACTTAAATTTACAGGCGGTTTGGGCGGTAGTATCGAAAATATGAATGATGTTTCGCTTACCAATCCAGCTTCAGTAAGTTCAGGTTTTGCTTTTCTTCAGGGCGATTGGCAGCTCACTAAACAATTGGGTATGGTTGCGGGGCTGCGTTACGATTTAACCAATACCTACGGGAGTAAACTTAACCCCAGTTTGGGCCTGCAGTATAAAATTATCCCCACTTTAACCTTTAAGGCCGGTGCAGGCACAGGATTTAAAGCACCTGATTTTAAATCGAGATACCTTGTTTTTTATAATCCGGCAGCAAATTACCTGGTTATTGGAAATGAAGTGTTGAGGCAAACGCTAAATCAGCTGCAGGCTCAGGGACAGATTAGTGAAATCAGGCAATATCTCTTAAACCAACTGGATCAAAATTTACAGGCAGAAAGAAGCACTTCGTTAAATTTAAGTCTGGAGTGGAAACCCAAAGAGAATATGAAAGTAGAGGCAGGAGTTTTTCACCACGCCTTACGCAACCAGATCAACAGCATTCAGGTAGCTACAGGCAGCGGAAACCGGAATATTTATACCTATCAAAACCTTCCTGAGGCCGTAAATAAAGGTATAGATG
>Ga0065714_10065278_pt1 | contig 11195 bp, 11 predicted proteins | sample MisRhiReplicate2_FD_59101 | JGI IMG/M metagenome (GOLD analysis project Ga0065714, IMG submission 59101) | Miscanthus rhizosphere microbial communities from Kellogg Biological Station, MSU, sample Rhizosphere Soil Replicate 2: eDNA_1 v2... | ecosystem: Host-associated > Plants > Roots >... | reverse complement strand
CAGTGGCGCCACAGTACTTATGGAACGAAGATCATGAAGGCAGTGGAGTTGCGTGAGGCGGGAGCTTCGATTGCCATTGTGGGTGAGGATCATTGGCAAAAGATGCTGTTTGGTTGAGGTTGCTTCGTGTTTGGTGCCTTGGAAAGGCAGCCTTTTGACTTCGTCAGTAGATCTTCGTTGGGTTTGACGGCCTCATCGCGAGCAGGCTCGCTCCCACGGGTTCCAGTGTGTAGACAAAAAGTGGACGTTCCAGAAACAACAAAGCCCTCGTATTTCTACGAGGGCTTTGTTTTGTATGGTGCGGCACCAGGAGTCGAAGGTGTACATAAGCACATGTTTTATAATGATTTAATGTTTTAGGTGAGATTCTATATCTCTAAAACTATCCTTTAGCATTCATTAGGTTTTACATAGTCGCAGGCAAAGCCAAGCTACGATCTATTTGCATCGGTTTCCGATCCTAAGCGCAGGCCGAGCGATAGTTGGAAATTAACTGACTCCCACCGAAAACTCCGCGCTCTCGCGAGTATGTCGTTCGCTTTGCCTATCTTGAATCGAGGATGCTTCAGGTCTTGCAAGATGTAGACGTGGGATACCAAATGCCTTTCCTCATAAGTCATGCGCTTAAGACTTGGAGCATACACTCAGTCATCCTTTCCGGCAGTTGCTAGCATCGTTGATCGCAGAGAGCGGCAGTGTCTGATAGTGATTGGAAGAGAACGGAATTAAATCACGGATCATTTTTGGAGCAGCCTTAGTGGCCAAGCTCTAATCGAGCACTCTTCTCTCGGGCAGGGTATAGCATATCTTCATGCAGCCCGAGCGACATTCCTATTGACCCTGACATAGCGTTTCGCGAGGGCTGAATTATCACTGGAGAGGCATTTAAGAATTTGCATTTTTTGCCGATATCTCAGTTTCGATGCCGCATTGATAGTATTAGGATACCAAACATGAAACTACATCAAAGTAAAATGTTGAGCATGGCGCGAAAGCTGGAGCTTTCCCATCCAACATCAAAATCCGGTTTAGATTTCCAAGAATGGCACAATATTTTCAAGGGTCTCGCAGACAACAACTCTCTTGATCGATCAATTACTGAAGCCGCAACTTGGCTTGGTAATCATTTCAAACGCGTATCATTAACACGGCAGCACTACAGGTTAAAATCTGACGAAAACTTAATCCTGAAGGACTTCTTTCACATTCATCTTGCAGCTGCGAATTATGGATTCGCACAAGTGTCAGCGCAGCAGCGGCGCTCACTCAATCCTGACGACAAACCGTCGTTGGAAAAAATGATCGCCTTCAAGTCCGATCTCACGCAAGACGGCGCCAAGGTTCATGCAAACCAACTTGTAATGATGAGACTCGATAGTATTTGCCTTGCAATTTATGACGCATTAGACAACAAAGACAATTTATCAGAGAAGTATAAAGTCATCGCAGACGATCCATCAGGCGTGGACAAGGTAGATTTTTTACTCAATGATTTGAGCTGCTCTCAGCTATATCATAATGGTTCAGTCATCTGGCAAGAGATCCTATATGGAGATACGTACTTCTCGTTTATACCGGGTAAAAACATCATTTTCGTTTCCAAACTAAACGATTTGGGAAAAATGAAAGCTATTTGCGATTATCGCAGAGATCATCAAAACGGTACCGTTTCAATTCAAACCAATAATTTTATACATGACTCGATTGCATACCTAGGCCCCGCCGGGCCAAAGAAATTTATAAAATATGATCCAAACGGAATCTTGATGGTACGTGGAGTTCACTCTTTTGACGAAGCATTCAAGCGATACGTAAACGGAAGGTGGGTTGAGCAGTATTTTGGTATAGAAGAGCATCTCTTTGAGATTATGGAAGTAAAATGCCCTGAGGATATCAATGGTCAGACATACTCAGTGCGAGAAATCCTACTAGTATGGTTCCACCTGTCACTACTTGCCCACCAAATATCTGATGCACAGAGCGATACGTCCGTCGCCGATATTGCGGAGCTGCTCGAGTTCTGCATTTGGTTTAAGCGCGAAGAGCTGATACAGGTACTGGAGGGGGTCACACCATTTGAGGGGCCTTTAATCGACTCAATATTAAATTTCCTCACCTATAAGGCCGCACAACTACAAGATGATCTTTGGCTAAAACCGCTCCTCGAAATTGACGGAGAAATAGCATTATCGACCAGTTCACTACTGTCGGCTAGTCTTCGCAGAAACGTAGATATGTGGTTGCCGTTAGTAGACCCTAAAGCGCATCTCCGTGGGGGGCATTTCGAGAAGCACATGGTAAAAGTAATGGAAGCTTGTAGTTCAGGAGAAGGCCCTATCGGTAGAAAGTTGAAATGGACCAGCGCGGTCGATCTGGACTATGGTGGAGATGGAGAGGAAGTAGATCTCACGTTCAGCTTCGGCAAAACAATTGTCGTGGTGGAGTTACGTAGTCGAAGAGTACCGATTACCCCATTGGACTATCATAATGCTCTACACGAAAAGAAAAGTGGCATATATAAAAAGGTAAACCAGGCAAACAGAAAAACTCAATATGTCCGAACTCATCTAGAGAAATTCTGCGGGGAGCACTACCCGCACCTGAGCGACTGCTTGGATGAAGTGAACGTGCATCCATTAGTGATCATAAACGATCAATTCCATGCTGGCTTTCCTGTCGAGGGTACGCCAGTGTTAGACGAACATCTGTTGAAGCACTTCCTAGAGGACGGCCGAGTGAAATTCCTCGCGTCAAGCCCGGTGGACTACCGCTACGCGATTGTCTTGTATGACAATTTAGAGGAAGCAGAGCAAGTCTTTATGAGCTATGCGCTGTCTCCAACGATTATTGAGGTACACGCTGCGTCGCTCAAGGAAATTCATACTGTTCATCAGATTGCTGAGGGTGAGATGCCTATGCACTGGCACACATATGATGTTGTTGAGCCAGAAGATGAGAAGCAATCGCTCGCTATCCTGAGCAAACTTAGTGTTGGAAAACTCATTCATATGACTAGCAACCGGCCTTAGCCCCTAGAAGTGGTGAATCAACCATTTACCGCCTTAAATTGAGATGGACGGAACAGACGGGGATGGGGTGCTTCTCGCCCGAAGAGAGCCCCAGGTTTTGCGTAATCTGAGCAGTCATGGCCATCCACGCCGCCTTCAACGACCACGGCTCCCTCATACATCCCAACGGTGACCGAACCGCCCAGTGCCATGCTGGGCGGAACGCCCAGTAGGACGAGTGCGCCCTAAAATCGAAATATATATAACGCCTCAAGGCGTCACAGATGATGAACTCTGTCGGTGACTTCTAAAATTCAAAAAAGCCAATAACCATGAGCCTAACCACCAGGCGTCAAATAGTGGCAGCATTCCCCATATGGGGGCATCGAGACTAGGCGCTACGAGGAAACTAAGCAGCCTCGAAGATTTATTTCACCCCTCCCAGCCTCCATTCAAGTGACTATCGATTAGGCGTCCTATATCTCAGAGGAAAATACCTCGCCCAAATTGAACCGCAGCCGGCCAGATGGGGGACATCCATACATAATCTAAAATTTAGGCGCGGTTCAGTTCATTAGCGAAAACACCGAAGTCAGAGCCTCCAAGGAGATGACCCATACCCCAATCGACCATATTTGCCGGCATTGTGACTCCAGTACCTATTTCTCCCTATTGACAGCTTAACGGGGCTCGGATATTTAAAATCAAGGATTCAACAACCCCAGCGATAAAGGAAGTCGACCATGAGTATCAAACCTGGCCCTAAAAGAACGAACGAGGATGGCACTCCGGACAAGCGGCAAAGAGTCACGCCTGAAAAGCAAAAGGAGCATCCAAAGCTGAAGCCCCATAAGCATAAACCGGGGGAATAGGATTAAAAGGCGGCTCACTAGAGCCGCTTTTTGTTAGTGCTCGAGTATGCCAGCCCCCATCACCGCAACGAATAATGGCGCAGATGTGTACGAGAGACACATAGGATCATCGGTATCGTTATCTAAGCGCTCAGCAAGCCAATAGTATTATCTTTGTTGTCATGCTGGAGGTGCCCGGTGGTTAGCTCCGGCTTTATGCGGGCGATACAGAGGGCGTAACCACGGATCCTTCTGCGGTCAGTGGAAATTTGAGGATCGGTCAGCCTGTTCAAGCTAATGGTGGCGTAAGAGCCCGCTTTTGCCCGCTCCAAAATTCGCCGCGGCACGCGATCGCGCTATTAACCCACTAACCGGAATCCGGGGCCCTCATGCCATCACTGTGCTACTATTCAGAGCTGGCAGGCGACGTAAAAGCGTTCGCTATTTTAAGTTCCTACGGACGAACCTAGCATGGATGATCGCACATCATTTTCACCTCAGTCTCCTCATGAGGCAGAGGCTTCAAAACCTGAAGTGAAATCGCTAGTTGTATTAAACGCATGTGCAGCGAAATTTTTTAAGACCACGCTTGGCGGTCTGACCTTTTACGATAGCAACAAGGGCAACAACTGGGATCTCAGCTCCCCGGTATGCGTTGATTTTGTAAATCGCATCGGTAAAAAATTCTCCAAGAGCGGAAGAATTTATGGCTATGTTGATCCCGACATGCTTTCTGCTGCTGCCAACTTTTCGAAGTACGCCAGCGATCTAGAATTCGACACGTTTGTTAATGGCGTGATGGACCGGCTCTGTGACGAGGCAAACGACCCAGCCCGCCGCTCACTGAATGAAGGCTACGTGGTATTTTCGCACTACCAAGATCACCGGCAGGTGGATCATCTGCTAATTGTCATGCTGGGCAAGCAGGCTGGTTATGACTTCGACAACGACAACAGCCTCAACCCGAAAGATACGGAAAGCCTGAACTTACAGGACTTCCGCCAAGCTGCCTGCATGGATTTGACAGAATTCAAGAAAGGCTTCCCTAAAAATACAGGTGACTCTTACCTGTACTTCATCAAAGGGAATTCAAAAAGCGAGTTCTTTACTGTCGCACTGGGCTGTTCTGACTCGATACCTGGAAAGGTGTGCGTTGATAACCTGAAAAGCGCTCTGGGCGCATACCTCCAAGAAGAGGCTAATACCCTATCCCTCTCAGAGAAACGCAAAATTCACAAGCGCGTCGTCGAATATATCGAGAGCAAAGCGGGCGAACGTGTCCACCTTTCTGAAGTTCAGCACGTCATCAACAAGTGCTTGGATGAGGATTCGCCGCATCACGGAGGGCTCGTCAAATTTATTTCAGAAAACTCTGAGCGCTTCAAGGTAAGCGAAGAGTTTCAGCCTTCGGGTGTTACTGCAAAAAACATGGCCTTTACCAATCTTAAGCTCCCCTCTGGAGAGTTTGACGGGCGCTTCAAGCTGGACGCTGTGACGGTCGGCGAGAGTGATGCAGACCTTAGCGTCGATAAGGATTTCGTGTATCTGAAGATAAAGCTGCCCATAGAGGTATCAAACCAGCTCAGAAGCATCAACACTGTTAGCCGGGTCTCGGGCTCAGACGATGCTTGATCGCATATCTCTGGTTGATGACCAGCTCATACTCGACACGCGTTCGATTGGTATGGGGGAGGTTTTTGCGTTTCTGAAAGAGCATGGGTGCCATAGCCCTGAAAAATTGGAGCTGCTTGGTACAGATCTCTGCCTCTTAACACCTTCGGCCTGGGACGCCTCTTTCGTGCCTTTTTTTGCCAACACCGAAGACATGTGGCATGCAGTACGGACGCGTAGCAAAAAGCCAGAACACCTCCACATTATTGGCATGGGCGAGGACCAGCAGATCTCAGTTTCTCGACTGATAGACCTTTACTTTCTACTTAGAGACACGCTCAAAACACTTTGCCATAGCGAGGGTGATGACGGTCAAACCCATAAGTACATTTTTTTCAGTTCGAAAGAATCGCTTCTTACAAAATTAGAAATCTCCTACTTGATGACATGCGATGAGCTGCTAGCCATCCACGTAGGGGAAAAGGATTTAAAAGACGCTAAAAAAATGCATACGGCGATTATGGCCGATGAGGATGTTCATTGTGAAGAACGCCGTCACGTGATGCGCGAAACGCTGACGGAGCTTTTGAAGGACGAGAAGGACTGCAACCTTCGACTAATAATGGCATCCGTTTCAAAGTTCTACAAAAAGTATAACGAACGCTATAAAGTTTACGTCAGCAAATTCTCAGTAAATAAAATACTGACTGAGATCGAAAGTGATTGCGTCAGCTTCTTGGGAAAAGTTCAAGATGCCATTATGGCTCAGCAGACCAAGGCATTTGCTGTCCCAGGTGGCATTGTAGCTGCTGGTGCCATTTTAAAACCGGCTACAACTGCATGGGATTATCTAGTCATACTTGTCGGCTTGATCATTTCGACCTGGATGATAGTTTCATTAAACAGCAATGTCATTAACCACATAAATTTACTGGCAGATGAGTTCGATCGGTCCACTAAAAAATATGATGACATCATTGTGGGCGTAGATGAGATCCACGAAAAGATTAAAGCTTCTCGCGTGAAGCTATCATCCTCATCCGAGTCTGCCAAGTCAAAACTTCGTATCCTAACGCGAGTGTGCTGGCTAGTATTCATACTTGTAAGCTTGATTATGCTTAAACGCTTTTTAGAGACTTCTTAGCGGGAAAACGATAATACCAGAGAAGCATCTATATCGTTTTCATAGAATCTGAGTCCCGCATAACGACACATCATTGAAGGATCTTAATAATCCATATATACTCAAAAAAATCAATTTGACTTCTTATGAAATGACCAAAACCACAGAGCATGATGTTGCCAGCTACATCCTTGATAAAACTGGCGAAATATCGGCAATGAAGCTCCAAAAACTCATTTATTACTCGCAAGCCTGGGCCATGGTTTGGGATGAGTGCGCACTTTTCGACGCAGATTTTGAAGCTTGGGCAAACGGGCCGGTGTTGCCATCGATCTACGAGATTCATCGAGGCCAGTTTTTGGTCGATAAGTCGATGTTTCCCAAGGGTAATCCGAAAAACCTCGATGACGATGCGCGAGATACCATCGACCAAGTTCTTAAGGTCTATGGCAAAAAGACTGCTCAGTGGCTCAGCAATTTGACCCACGAAGAAGCCCCATGGAAAAACGCCCGAGGAAATCTTGGCCCTTTGAATCGCTCAAACACGGTGATCGAAAAGGGAAGCATGCATGAGTACTATTCGGGACTATAACCGTGGCAGGAAGCAAGGCTGAGAAAAGGGAAGAACGACGGGCTGCCAAGAATGAAAAAGCTCAGAAGCTGGCGGGCACAATCGACAACAATGAGGCCAGTTCCAAAATCGCTGTGGTGCCCAACGATCCTCCGCGACCAAAGTGCCCTGTTACTCCCGAGGCTCGCAATGAAGTCTTGAAGGGCATGCCCAAGCTGGCTGACAAACCAGCCATCTACCGCTCGCGTATGACATGGTGCATTTCTGTATCCGATACGGAAGGCGACTGGTCATGGAAAGAGTCCAGAGCCTGGACGGAGGAGGAATGGACCACCGAGCTTAGCCGCGAACTTGAGCCTCTAAAACAAATGACGTGGTCTGAGATTGCCCGCCTTGAAACCGGAGAAGGCAAAAAACGGAAGCGTCGGAAAAGGCACCATCCCCAGGATGTGGCAACCATCACCCCAGAAGCAAAAGCTCGCTGGGCGACGCTGGAGCTTGAACAGTTTGATACCGCATATCGCTTCCGTTTGGGTGGAACTAAACGAGCATGGGGATTCCAGTATGGGAGCCATTTCTACCTCGTTTGGTACGAGCGTCACCATAAGATTTATCCCACATCATAAGGGTGAGGTGCACATTTGTGCCCTTCCTTAAGCATAATGATGGCAGCTGATATGACTCGCAGCCTCTTCGCTCGGCCAGCTTGCCGCCGGATTTTGCCCATTGGCATATTTAACGTTGATGAGCATGCCCTTCCTCCCGTAAGCAAGATTTGGCAATCAAACTAGTCAGTAAGGTAGTCGATTGCCGTATTAATGTCGCAGTATTGGGTGTTGTGATTTACTCGGTACGTGAAGCTAGCGCAAGGTCTAACATACTCACAATCTTTTTATCCAATCGACATAGTGGAGACTTTTCATGAGTCAGCATCCATTCCATCGGATACTCCCCCATTGGGTAAAGCTCGTCCTCAATCAAAATATTACCCCACCTATTGTATCCGATGTATGGGATATCTATGTATTGAGCATCACACTTTTTACCATTCAACGAAAAACGGACTTCGTGCATTAAGCAATCAGATTTTGAAATCTCGAAATATCCCGTTTTGGCAATAACTTCAATTGCATCCTCTGGGCTAAGACCTATCACCCCTTCAAACTTTAATCCTTTCCCTGCATAAGATCGACTAAAGTGCTCAAAGCATTCGGCGACGTAATTAGTAATAGCATCATGCTTAGAAATATCGCCATCGAACACGGGACAGGTATGAAATGAATAAACACTACTGCGCAGCTTTTCCATCAGTTTCTCTACGACTCTGAACCTAGCCTTGGCAAAAAACTCTTTACCCTTTGGATCTTTATCATAGAAAGTTACTTCCACTTGATCTTTAATATCAGATTCATGAATTAGCGATAGAGGTATTCTCAGCTTAAAATTGTGATGACTAACGGCATTGCGCAGACGCGTGACAACTCTAAGTATTGGCGGATTTTTAACCGCTTCATCCTCAATAATATCAAATTCGCTAAAGTACCAATCGGATTTGAGCTTATCACTGATTTTGTTAGGGATTTTATCTGATGCTATTTCTTTTGCGATGCCCAAATTAATACTCATATACGCTGCCAAGGATCCTAGCCCCATTGGGAACTTTAAGTTTCGAATCGCCTGTTTTTCATTTGGGTTATCCGCCCTCCCTCCAACCACCCTCGGATAGTCATCATGCGTATTAATCAGACCAAGGTCATATAAATAATCTCTGTATACACTTAAAAGAGAGCGATGCTGTTGCTCTCGGTCGAAGATTGCTGCTTGGAAATACTCTAGAAATCTTATGGTCGAATGATAGCTAGTCATCAGATCTAACGCTTCACGCTTTGGATCTAATTCATCTTCTTCAAAAAGCGCCTTCAATGACATATTTATGCACCTCAGAAATGATGATTATGTAAATAATGAAAGATCATACAGATCGCCATAGAACTATCATGGATAGACTTAACCAAATCCAAGCAACCGGCGACGCAATATCATTATGCTATTATGGCAGGCATCTTTCAACCGTCCGGAAGGTCTACCTTCGGTAAAAGCGACTGGGCAAGACTTGCGACTTTCCAGCTAGGTCGATATCACTCTGTTTAAGTTCGGCAATCGCACATTGAGATCCTCACCTGAATAGGTGGGTGATTATTGCAACAACACATTATTCTGCCGTTGCAAGTTGGGTGCGCTGGGAAAGTTTCAGGGATACGAGTCATGCTCATTCAGCCGTACAGACTAGTTTAAGTTCGGGTTTGATGCATCGCCGCTACATAGCAAGAAGACGTGGTTCAACAACATATGGAAAGACGACAGGCATTGCGAATACCATCGCGACCGTAAATGTTGAACAAATAAGCCGCGTTGCCCGGCGCCCCACAGCGCTCCTGAACGCCTTTTACTTTTGGATTGAAACGGTGAGCAGCACGAATAAGTAAGGAACACTCGACGGGGGTCATAGCCGGCATGCGTCGGTTCGAATGCCCTATGCCCGCTGCGCGAGCCCACCATATCCAATGGGCTCGCGAGATATCCGACGTCCTCAGCCTGCCTGGTGATTACGCCCTTGCCCTTGAGCATTCACTGCAATTGCTGCCTCCACAGCAGCTTGAGCAACATTCGCAAGTGCCGCTGGCATAGTTCGGAGTTGCAGCTGATTCATTGCCTCAAGCGTCTCTACGATTATACGAACGAGGTGTTGATCGTAATCATCGCGATTCACCTCCTCGTGGATACCTTTATTCAGGTAAAGCCACACATTGGATGGTGCCGGCACCCCCAAGACGGCTCCGAGCCCCTGCACAACACCTGGCTTGTCTGGATGTATGAAAGTTTTTGAGTCATCGAGACGTTTTTTCAGCGCTTCACAAAGGTTGCGCAAAGCAGATCAGCGCCGCGAGCTGCCAACGGAACAGTCAGCATTCCAAGGTCGTTTTTACCGAGCCATTTCCACACCCTATCCGAGAACACCTCAAGGTTCTGTCTGGACGCTCCTAGCGCATTTCGCCAGTCCCCCATATCCAATGCCGCACGTGCTTGCGCGAGATAGTTGAAGGTATGCTCATTGCCCTTTACCCGCGGGCGATAAACAAGTCGCACAGGTACGCTGCGTAATCCACCAACATTTTTCGTTCAATCTGGCGCGCATCATTGATACCGGGCCCCTGTTCGGAACGGCACCACTTCACGAACGCCTGCCACCGATCACTGTGTGCCTTGACCGTGCCGTAGTGGCCACCGCCGAACACGTCTTTCAATGCCTGGGGCCCTGCATAACTCAATTGCCTGCCGTAACCGAAATTACGACCATCGCGTCTACCCACTAATGCCATGTCGGTCACCTCATGTTCCGTTCTCCCGTTCTCGCCCCACGTCATCCCGCCAAGAATGCTGAGTGTTATCAGGGATCAAGGCCCCTGCGACCTGTGGGGTTTGTCCACTACGCAGGACTGGCGGCTCCTTACGACCGGGAGCTAGGGCATCTCATGATCTGGCCTCCTGAACACTTCCGAAGAAGCGGGCGGGTGGAGGCAGCGCTGGCTGACGAGAGCAGCGCCGCGAGATCCTGAGTCGGGTAAAGGCAGTGAAGAGATGACCGGGGCGTGCCTGACTGTCAGTCAGGTGCAGTCCATTCCGAGGGCTGCGGCACCATCATCTGCATCGCTGTTGCTGGCGACTTCGGTGTTTGTCACGCCGATTGTCACTAGGGGGAATGCCGCAAAGTCTTGTACGAGTTGGGCTGCAGCAACGGTAGGAGCGCCCGTCTCTTTCCGGAAGAAAGAGACGGGCGCAGGTTGGCGCACGGGAATGGCCAAGCGGATAGGTTGCTGCAGGGCAGTTATGAAAGGGATGAGTTGCCACAGTGGGCACACTGGTAAAAGTAGGCATCCATCACATCGCTGTGACCGTGCGAGCCGCCGGACGCTAATCGCACTTTGGGAGAACCACCACGGTGTGGCGTAGCCTTAAAGGTTCTGGCTACC
>Ga0065714_10003944_pt1 | contig 11204 bp, 9 predicted proteins | sample MisRhiReplicate2_FD_59101 | JGI IMG/M metagenome (GOLD analysis project Ga0065714, IMG submission 59101) | Miscanthus rhizosphere microbial communities from Kellogg Biological Station, MSU, sample Rhizosphere Soil Replicate 2: eDNA_1 v2... | ecosystem: Host-associated > Plants > Roots >... | reverse complement strand
TTTTATTGTGGTGGGGGGAGAAGGATTCGAACCTTCGAAGTCTTGCGACAACAGAGTTACAGTCTGTCCCATTTGGCCACTCTGGTATCCCCCCATTTCAATATTTTAATTAAAAAGCCTCAGAATTTCTGAGGCTTTTAAGGGTGGAGAATATCGGATTCGAACCGATCACCTCTTCACTGCCAGCGAAGCGCTCTAGCCAAATGAGCTAATCCCCCTTATTGCAGCCGGCAATTAAAACCGGTATGGGGCAAAAGTAACTAATTTTAGAAATCCTGCAAACTAAATATTGAAATATTGCGTCTGGAAAATTTATAATTGTTTTAACCGCCACGGTATAAGTTAATTGCCGGAGATGATTTATTCTTTGCGGGATTTTAATTCTGCAAGAATACTTTTAAGCACCTCATTTCTTTCGATTGATGCCTTGCTCATTTTGTTAAACAGAATAAAAAATAATATTACCACAACAAGGGCCATAATAAGTGGTAAGAAAGTCATTAACTGGAAAAAATACATAGTTTAGATTTAAGTTAAGCCTAAATATATAAAATAATTTGTGCCTGTCTGCTGGTACTTTAATTTGTTCCGTATTTTTGCTGCATTACACTCATTCTATAGGTTAATGAGTAGGTTTAACCATTTTAAATACGATTTAATTTGTACTCAAAAGATCAGGCATCACAAATAAAGCAGGAATTCTGGACCACATTTGGTCAGTATATTGCACCGCAATTATCAGCTGAAGGTTCAAGAATTAACTGGATCAACTATAAAACCGGAGTAAAACATCTGTTTTTTAAAATGCAGGCCGATAAACGTAATGCTTCTATAGCAATCGAAATTACGCATCCTGATGTCGGAATGCAGGAGTTAGTGTTCGAACAATTTAAAGAATTCAGAAGATTACTTGAAAATCAGTTGGAGGAAGAGTGGGACTGGGAGCTTTGTACGCGTGATGAGTACGGAAAGACAGTAAGTCGGATCTATAAGGTTTTGCCGAATGTAAGTATATTCAAAAAAGAAGACTGGCCCTCGTTAATTTCATTTTTTAAACCAAGGATGATTGCCCTGGATGAATTCTGGAACGATGCACAAGCTGGTTTTGAAGTGTTTAAATAAGGAGAAATATCAATGGACAAGAAGTATCTGAGTACAGTGCATAAGATTTATCCGGAAGCAAGAACAACTGAACATGCTATCGATGGCTTATTGGATGTGATCGAAAGGAAGTTGGGCTTAAAAGCCGGACAGTTGATGTATGCCGATAGTATATGTTGCGATGATGTAAATATTATTCAATATCCGGGCAGGGCCTACGATATGCTTGGCCCCTTTAAGATGGGAGGTTTAAGTGGTTTCCCTTTTGCAGGAATTTCAGGTATGAATGCCTTTGCTAATCACGTGCCTGAAGAAGGGGCGGTAGTCATTTTTTATGCTCCCCATATCGGAATTTCCAGAGCGGGTAAAATAGGAGAGATCCATCGCATTGGGCAATCCGATAACTCAGCTTGCTGTGGTGCTGCTGTTGGCGCCTTAACTAAACTTATGAATAATGAGATTGTGATGGACGACATCACAGTACTCGATTACCAGATGAATGCCATTGAACAGATTTTTTTGCGTCACAATGACCGGATAAAGAATGCTGACAATCCACTTCTTGAGGCTACAGAAGTAATGTATGAAGCCATCGAACAGCGTATAGATATCCTGATCTCCAAAACACATTATCCTTGTAAACATATCATTATTGCGGGCGGGATTTTTATCAACGGTGATAAAGACACGGAGTCATACTGTGCATATAAACGTTTCGAGCACCGAAACCTTGAAACCGGTCAAACCTCCGACTGGATGAAAGATATTTAAGAAAAAATCGGGTATATTGTGCTGTTAAAAATTTCACACACATGAAGCAACTCGTTATAATTTTTTCATTCCTGCTGTTAGGCGGGATTTCTTTTTCTGCCCAATCTCAAACAAAACCCAGTTTTACAGGTGCAAAAGCTACACTGAAGCATTATAAAGTACTATATGTGCTAAATAATGGTGAGGAAAAGAGAATGTCCGCGATCCTTCGAAACATGAAAAATGCAATGGAAGATCCCCGGATTAAAGGAAAACTGGAAGTTGAGCTGATCGTTTTTGGTGATGGAGTCGCCTTGTACAATAAGAACAGCCCATACATGGATAAACTAAAGGATTTAATGTCAAAAGGCGTATTACTGGCACAGTGCGAAAATACCCTTAAGGAACGGAACATTGACAAAAGCACTTTATACGATTTTATTAGTTACGTACCCAGTGGTAATGGCGAAATTATCATCAGACAACAACAAGGTTGGGCTGTAATACATCCTTAAATCTTAAACGTAAAATTTTTTATACTCTTTATATGAAGAAAATATTCCTCGTTTTTTTTGCACTACTCATCTCGAACGCTTCGTTCTCTCAAGGTGTTTTTAATCTTATGAGCAAATCGCAAAATTTGTTTGAGCTACTCTCTCAAAATAAGTATACGGAAGCATATGCTTATTTCGACCCTACTTTTCAGTCTAAGGTAACAATGGATAATTTAAAATCGCTTTGGGGAAAAATAGATGAGCGATTCGGAAAATTAGATGCCTTAAACGTGTTAAATACTAAAGCTGAGGGTGAGTTTTATACTGTTCTGGTGGAAGGTAAGTTTGCCAATGATACACAGAATTTTATGCTTGCCTACAATAAAACTGAACAAATAGTTGGCTTTTTTCTACAGCCGAAGTCAACAGCGGCTTCATATGTCTCACCTGCATATGCTGATACGACACTATATAAAGAAACTGAGGTCTATGTTAAAACCGCAAATCATAACCTTGTAGGAATGTTAACTGTTCCTAAAAAGGCGAGTAACTTTCCGGTGGTGGTTTTGGTACATGGCTCTGGTCCAAGTGATATGGATGGAACTGTTGGGCCAAATAAACCGCTTAAAGATTTAGCAGCTGGTTTGGCGGCTAATGGTGTTGGCAGCATCCGTTATGTGAAAAGAACTATGATTTATCAAAACGAATTCGGGGGTGCATTTACAGTTAAGGAAGAAGTTTTAGATGATGCATTGGCTGCTATAGCTCTGGCGCGAACAATTCCAGAAGTAGATAAAAAGCAGATTTATTTGTTGGGTCACAGTCTGGGAGGTATGCTGGCTCCGAGAATGGCTACGTTAGCCCCTGATTTAAACGGTGTTTTGTTACTCGCTGCTCCGGCAAGATCGCTGACAGATATTATGGTGGAGCAGAATAAATACATGTTTACACTGGCTAAGGATACTACTCAGGCCATTAAATTACAGCTTGATACAGCAATTAAAATGCTTGATCGAACCAGGATTACTCAATTGGGCACGATGAAACCTGACTCTGCCGTTTTATTTTTACCTGCTTCATATTGGGTTGACCTTAATAACTACAATCAGGTTGAGGTAGCAAAGAAATTGAAACAACGCATTTTTGTAGCTCAGGGAGCATATGATTTTCAGGTGTCGACTGTTGATTACGATTTATGGAATTCGGCGCTTGGTAAGAAGAAGAACGCCTGGCTAAAATTGTATCCTAGCCTCAATCATTTGATGAGTTGGCAGACAGAGAAGGGATCGATGGAGCAATATGGTTCTCCTTCAAACGTGTCGGAAGAATTGATTACGGATATTGTTACCTGGATTAAAGCTAAGTCGTAACTTATGAAAGCTTTAAAAAGGAAGAGTCTCGCGCTAATGTTAACCCTTTGCTTTTGGGGGATAAGTTTTATTGCGTCTGCTCAGCAGCTTCATATCCTTAAGATCAGGAATGAGAAACAGTTAAAAGAACATTTTAGGTACAAGGGTAAAAATACTCCTTTTATTAGTGGACACCGGGGTGGTATGATAAAGGGATTCCCGGAAAATTCAATTGAAACTTTCGAGAATACTTTGCGTCATACCCCTGCGTTTTTTGAAATCGATCCTCGTTTAAGTAAAGATAGCGTTGCTGTCCTGATGCATGATGCAACACTCGACAGAACCACTAACGGTAAGGGGAAGGTATCTGATTATACTTTTGAAGAATTGCAAAAGTTCCGCTTAAAAGATCCTGAGGGTAATGTGACCGGTTGTAAAATTCCGACCTTAAAGGAAGTCGTGCTTTGGAGCAAAGGTAAAACGGTGGTAAATCTTGATAAGAAGGATGTTCCTATGGAAATGACCGCTAAACTATTAAAGGAATATAAAAATGATGTGATTATGCTAACTGTTCATAATGCTGAACAGGCGAAGTTCTATTATAACCAGAATCCTAAGTGGATGCTTTCTGCTTTCGTCAAAACAAAAAAAGCGTTTAATGAGTATGAAGCCGCCGGTATTCCATGGGCAAATATGATTGCCTATATAGGGCCAACCAATAAGCCAGAGAATAAAGAGCTATTTGATATGCTACACGCAAAAGGCGTAATGTGTATGATTTCTGCCGCACCTACTTATGATAAGCTGCCTGATGCTGCGGAACGTGCAAAGAACTATAGAGAAACTTTTGAGCAGGGTGCTGATATATTGGAATCTGATTTGCCTATTGAAGTGGCAGAAGCTATCAAAATAAAAAAGTAGCATGCTCTCCTTGTGATCGTAAATGCCGATTATTTAAAAACAATGCTTAATATTGGGTTTAAATAATCGGTTTTTATTTTTTAGGGGTAAAATTATATGGTTTCTTATGGTTCGTATGCTGATACACAGCTCATCAATCTGGTTAAAGCCGGAGATGAGACGGCCTTTGATGAAACCTATAAACGGTACTGGAAAAAACTATATAGCGAAGCTTACAAGCGATTAAGAAACGCTGAGCTATGCGAAGAAGTGATTCAGGATGTGTTTGCTGATTTCTGGGTAAAACGCGAAGAGAAGCAAATTATTGAATTGTTTCCATATCTGCTTACTGCTGTTCGTTATCAGGTTTATATGCTTTATAAAAAGGGTAAATCTATGCCTGTTTTTGAAGAACCATTGGATTATATGGTACAGGAGTCGCTACAGGCAGATTCTTTATTTCACGAAAAAGAACTTAGAGCATGTATCAATACCTGGTTGGACCAACAGCCGGAAAAGCGCAGACAGATTTTTAAAATGCGTTTTATGCAGGAGTTAAGTACACGGGAGATTAGCGAGATCCTTGGGATTTCTCAAAAAACCGTACAAAATCAATTGCTGACCGCAACGGCAAGCCTAAGAGCTTCGCTGGGTAAAGTTGTTACCATCTCCGCTATTATCATGGCCTTTANGGCGAATTAAAAAAAAATATTTTCATTAGCCATAGGAGATTCNTCTTTTAAGGTATACTGTATATAAAAGAATTTTGTTTTATGGNNAATCCTACAAAAGANGAATTTCTTGAACTTACAAATAAATACCTTGACAATACTGCTTCAAAAGAAGAGGTAGCGGTGGTTGAGGCTTATTATGATTTGTTTTCAGTAGAACCCGATGTTCTGGAAAGAATAGCCGAGCTGGGTCTGGATCCCCTTGAGAGAAGGCTAAAGGGTAGGATCAGTAGCAGGATAAAAGATCTGGAAGCAGAAAAATCTGAGCTGCTTACACCAACAATACATAAATTATGGTACCGTATTGCAGGAGTTGCAGCTATCTTGATATTATTAAGTGCTGGCCTTTATTTTTATAGTAACAGAACACCTCCACCAAGTGCAATGCAGATTACAGCTGAAAATGACATTGCTCCGGGTAAGAATAAAGCGATCCTGACCCTTGCGGATGGAAAAAAAGTCTCGCTGCTTGATGCTACCGACGGTCAGATAGCTAACGAACAGGGGGTAATCATAACAAAAAATGAATCAGCGCAATTGGTTTACAATGCTCCCGCTTCACAAAAAATAGGTGCTGAGCTGAATTTTAATACATTAAGCACACCTAGAGGAGGCCAGTTTCAGATTCAACTGCCTGATGGAACAAAGGTTTGGCTTAATGCAGCTTCCGCTATTAAATTCCCTACTAGCTTTTCGGGCTTGACTGAACGAAAAGTTGAACTGAAAGGGGAAGCGTATTTTGAAGTGGCTAAAGTCAACGTAAAAGGACTGAGCGACAAGAAGGAACGTAGGATGCCTTTTATTGTGCAATCCGAACAACAGCAAGTGGAAGTATTAGGCACACACTTTAATGTGAATGCTTATAGTGAGGATAGGAGTATTAAGACTACTTTATTGGAGGGAGCAGTTCGTGTTGTTGTTCTGAATTTGGCCAATACCCCCATTGGGACTGCAAAAGCAGGGCGATTTATTTTAAAACCTAATGAACAGTCTGTCTTAACCGAAAAGGGTATTCACATAGATCGGGTAGATGTTGAACAGGCAATTGCCTGGAAGGCTGGGCTCTTTATGTTTGAAGGAGAAAATTTGGAAGGCATTATGCAAAAAGTTGCAAGATGGTATGATGTAGATGTACACTTTGAAAATGAGGAATTGAAGCAGAAAATTTTTAACGGCAGTTTTTCTCGTTTTACCAATGTATCCAGCGTATTGCAGAAGATTGAATTGACTCATACTGCCAGGTTTGCAGTTAAAGGAAGAAAAATAATAGTGTACAAATATTAAATGATCAACTAAACAAATCAATATGAGAAAAAGCTACAAAAAAGATCCTTAGCTGTTAGAGCAACAGTAATTCCATAATAAACCAGCATCAGACGGCCATCCGATGCTGGAAATAGTTTGGAATATTATCAATAAAATTTTCAGGATTATCAACTTAACCAAACCAATCAAATGTATAAAAATTATATCAGAACCTTAAATGGTATACCCCGTTGTGTGCTTAAAATTCTGCTCGTTATGCGATTAACCACCATCATAATTTTGCTTGCTGTAATGCATGTTAGTGCAACAGGCTTTGCGCAGAAGTTTACTTTAAGCCAGAAAAGTACTACACTTAACCTTGTTTTTAAAGAAATACGTAAGCAAACAGGCTATAATGTTTTCTGGGAGCGTGATCTTTTAAAAAGGTCGGCGCCAATTACTGTAGAATTTAAAGAAGCATCATTACAAAAAGTAATGGAAAAATGCCTGGAAGGCACTAACCTGACATATGTGATTCAGGACAAAACCATTGTGATCCAGCCAAAGGAAGTGTCTATTTTTGATAAAGTAGTTGATTATCTTAAGGTTAGTGATGTTAGAGGAAGGGTTACTGACGAAAATGATAAACCACTTCCAGGAGCTACCATTAAAGTAAAAGGAACTACTAAGGTTGTATTAACAAATGGGGAGGGGGATTTTTTGCTAAAAGATGTACAGGATAATGCAATTCTTACGATTAGCTATCTTGGTTATGAAGAAAAGGAAGTGAGCGCGAAGGGAAGTGCTTTCCTCTCCATCAGATTAATACCTTCATCACAGAGCCTGGAGCAGGTTACTGTAGTCTCTACCGGTTACCAAACACTCAAGAAATCGCAATTAACAGGTGCTTATGCTACGATAAACAGAAGTACCTATCAACAAAGTGTTCCTACGTCAGGAAATATTACCGATAACCTGGAAGGTCGCCTTTCGGGCTTGATGCTTAATGTGAATCAATCACGAAATTCATGGGCAGATCCCAATAATACCAGCCCTTTCACCATCAGGGGGGTGTCCACTTTTCAGGCTATTAAGAAGCCACTTATTGTATTAAATGGTTATCCTACAGAGATAGACATCGAATCTATCAATCCTTACGATATTGAATCGGTAACTATACTTAAAGATGCTGCTTCCGCAGCCATTTATGGAGTGCGTGCATCAAATGGAGTAGTGGTGATCAATACCCGTAAAGGGGTGCTCGGAAGACCCAAAATTAATTTCACTACGGCATTCACCCATAAGTCGAAACCTAACTATGATAAACTTAACCTTTTAAAGGGACGTGATTATATTGATTTCGAAAGCGCAAAGGCGTTGAATGATTTCGAAACTAATGGCATGTCGAAAGAATTAATTGACATGCTGAATGGGACATATACCCCTGTTTACAGTATTGCGGATGATTTATATACCGGGAAAATTACTCAACAGGAAGCGGATAAATTATATGGTGACGTGGCATCATACGACAATACTGAGGATTATAAAAAACTGTTTCTTCAAAACCAGCTTTTTCAAAGTTATGACCTGAATGTAAGTGGCGGCGGTGCCAATTCAACTTATTTCTTTGGTGTAAATCACCAGAATAACAAAGGTCTGGCGCGCTTTTCCGGCTATAATAAAACAAATATCAATTATACTGGAACTTTTGAACTGTCTAAAAGATTAAATCTGGATGTGCAATCCGTTTATTCTGAGAGTAAAATGGATCAGTCTACTATACCGGATTACACCCAGTTCAGACCATATCAGCGTTTTCTGGCACCGGATGGTAGCCCATTGTCTACCTACTTAGCTCCCTTTAACGAGGCTTTTTATGGNTTTGGAGATACTTATGGTACCATCAGTGCNACACGTAATCAGGAAAATATGNCTATGGGACTTTATGATGAGANGTATTATCCTTACCAGGAAATGCTGGAATCCAGCAACAAAACAAAGTCCGAATCTTACCGTGTACAGGGAAATCTGAAGTATAATCTTCTGAAAGGCTTAAACCTGGAACTCGGGGGAGCCTATGAAAGGGAAAATCAAAAAATAACTGATCTGGCTAGCGAAAAAGCCTATCAGACCAGGCTAATGCTGAATTATTTCGCAAAGAGTGATCCGACAACGGGCAGGCCGATTTTTAGTATACCGCAGGGTGGGGTAAAAAAGAGTTACGATAATAGTATTACATCGTACACGCTTCGTGCACAGTTAACCTATAGCAAGTTACTCGCAGAAAAACACGATCTGGCTTTACTGGGTGGGATAGAGCAAAGGAAGTATACCGGCTCTAACCGATTAGCTACAGTATTCGGTTATCATGATAACACCCTTACAATTAAGCCCACCGATCTGAGTCTTCTCGGAAATCTCAATTACTTTCCTGACTATATCAACGAGATCGTTTCCGGGGTTGGTGGTTTTGTATTCGATCAAACCAACTTCGAACAGTATTTTAATGAAACCTTTAGCGACGATCGATTTTTCTCTTACTATGCTAATGGTGCCTATACTTATGATGGACGCTACAGCATTACAGGTAGTTTAAGGATAGATCAATCTAATTTGTTTGGTACCGATCCGAAATTTCGGTATACCCCCTTATGGTCAGCCGGATTTTCATGGAATCTTCGAAATGAGCAGTTCCTGAAAGACGCAGGATGGTTGGACGAATTGAAATTAAGGCTCGCGGCCGGTTATAACGGGAACATCAAAAAGGGTAGTGGACCTTTTAACATTCTAGCAGCCTCGGTTAACAACTATCCCTCAAATCCTGTAATTGGTTATAGTATACAGGCTCCTCAAAATAAGGGCCTTCGGTGGGAAAAAACCTTAAACTTCAATACAGGCTTAGATTTCGCATTGCTAGGTGGGCGCTTATCGGGAGCAGTTGATTATTACATCAAGCGTGGTGAAGATATCTTTTCAGGGATCGAATCTGATCCAACCAGAGGTTTTTCTAATCTGCTAACCAATAATGCATCCATAGAGAACCGTGGAGTGGATTTGAGTTTGTCTACCCTGAATGTTAAACAAGGTAAATTTTCATGGCGGACTCAGCTTACCGGTTCGTTTAATAGTAGTAAAGTGTTGAAAGTTAGAAATACTTATCGTGGATTCTTTAATTTCACCCGGGCCGGAGGCGCAGAAAACATAGAGGGGCATCCTATGAATTCCGTGCTTACTTTGGATTACGCGGGCTTAAATGCTGAAGGACAGCCGATGGTACGTGACGAAAATGGGAATCTGGTTATCCTGAGTTTTACTCCGCAGGTTGATGTACCATTAAGTGCTCTTAAGTTTGCTGGAGTAAACGATCCTAAATATGCGCTGGGCTTTAACAATCAGTTCAGTCTGGGCAGTTTCAATCTGTCGGCACTGATTATGTATTATGGAGGCCATGTTGCGCTGATCGCTCCACCTTCTATCTTTAGCGATCGCCCGTTAAATGGCATACAGAATTTTTGGAAGCAGCCTGGCGATGAGGCTAAAACTGATATTCCAGGCTTCGGAGGAGCATTTGGCACTCCGAGCTACATCAATACGCGTAGAGGTTATGAGAATGCAAGTCAATTCGTCAGGAAGATGGATTACGTCGCTCTAAGGAATGTGACACTAACGTACAATCTAAAAAATGATATTAGTCGTAAAATTGGATTAGACAATACAAAACTGATTTTACAGGTGCAAAATCCGGCTAAATATGTATTTAGCGGGAACGACGTAGATCCTGAAACCTTAAGCTATATTTCAGGAAGCCGGGGTTTAGCGGTTGTTCCAGCATTTACGTTTTCAATATCAACCAATTTTTAAAATATTACAGCACATGAAAATTCATAAATTGATTTATATACTTGCGATTCCGGCTATGCTTAGCTTATCGTGTAAAAAGTTCCTGGATGTAAAACCAAAGGGGGTGATTATTGCCGAAAACTTTGGTGATTTTGATGGCTTGTTGAATGCTTCAGGCATTGTAAATCCATTTGGTTTGAACAATATGATCATTTATCCTACAGATGATTTAAATGATATCAGTTTCAACCTGCAGAGTCAGTCTTCGCCAAAAGGTAATGGCTATTTTTGGTACGAATACATTAACAATACNAGTGTAAGACCGGATTTATGGGCAGATATATATAGCCAGATTGCCAATCTGAATGTGGTGACAGAAGGGGTGTTGAATGCCAACGATGGTACTCCGCAACAGCGCAAACAGTTGTTTGCTGAAGCTATGGTAGGTAAGGTGTTCAATTATCTTCATTTAATTTCCGTTTTTTCTCCAGCTTATGGTAAAAACACGGCGGATGCAGATCTGGGTGTGCCTTATGTGACAAGTACCGATGTGAGCGAGGCTGTTCCTGATAGGCCATCTTTGAGGGTACAATACCAACAATTGTTAAACGACCTGCTGACGGCTATTCCAGATTTACCGGAAACCAATGTCAATAATACAAGGGCCACTAAATATGTTGCGTACGGCTTGTTGAGTCGAATGTACATGAGTATGATGGATTATGAAAATGCTTTGAAATATGCTGACCTGGCACTGAGTTCCGGTAAAGCGGCTATCCTGGATTATAATC
>Ga0065714_10002985_pt1 | contig 11215 bp, 9 predicted proteins | sample MisRhiReplicate2_FD_59101 | JGI IMG/M metagenome (GOLD analysis project Ga0065714, IMG submission 59101) | Miscanthus rhizosphere microbial communities from Kellogg Biological Station, MSU, sample Rhizosphere Soil Replicate 2: eDNA_1 v2... | ecosystem: Host-associated > Plants > Roots >... | reverse complement strand
CCAGCTCATCCTGATTTCGCGATGAAATGTACACCTTGACCCCGCATTGCAGGTACGCCCGCGCGATCATCGCGCCAATCCCTCGCGCCCCACCGGTGACCAGCGCCACCCGACCTTGCAAACTGAATAGATCCTGCATACTGCCTCCGAGAAAAACGCGCCCGTCCGTCAACCCGACAAGCGCAGAAATTGAATTGGATGCGCCGCTCAGGCGTGCGATCTCATTGATTGCCGAAGCTGGCGGCAGCCTTGGACAGGAACTTCTCTGTCTGCCTGAAGCCCGCCTCGAGGGCGCATTGATCTGTGGTGTCACAGATAGCGTCCCAGGTCGCCAGCACACTCTCAGGGGTCTGCAAGGCAGGTGGAAGGAACACGCCATTGGTCTCGAAAATCCGCGTAGTGGCATAGCCACCTGCACCGGCGCAGAGGATCGTGCGCTGCGGTGCACCCTCGTGGCACAGCATTAGCGCGCCTGCGGTAACCGACTCAGGGGTCAACAGTTCAAATACGGCCTTGTCCAACAGATCTTCGGTCATGCGGGTGGCGGCAGTGGGGGCCAGCGCATTGACCCGGATATCGTGCTTTTGCCCTTCCAGCGCCAGGGTATTCATGAGCCCTACAACTGCCATCTTGGCCGCACCGTAATTCGACTGACCGAAATTGCCGTAGAGACCGGAAGAGGAGGTGGTCATGACAATTCGCCCATAGTTCTGCGCCCGCATGATTTCCCAGACGGCCTTGGTGCAGTTGACTGAGCCCATCAGGTGCACGTCCATCACCAGCCTGAAGTCGGCCAGGTCCATCCTGGAGAAGCTTTTATCGCGAAGTATTCCGGCGTTGTTGAGCAGAATATCGACCCGCCCCCAACGCTCCATGACCTGCGCGACCATCGCCTCGACTTCAGAAAAGTTGGCAACGTTGGCGCCGTTGGCAATGGCTTCGCCGCCCATTGCCTGGATTTGCGCAACCACCTCGTCTGCAGCCTGCAACGAGTTACCCGCGCCGTCACGGGCGCCTCCCAGATCATTCACCACCACCTTGGCACCGCGCCTGGCCAATGCCAGCGCATGGGAGCGTCCGAGTCCGTTTCCGGCTCCGGTGACGATGGCGACACGCCCAGTGAAATTGATACTTTGCTGACTCATATGAAACATCTGCGATTGATACGGTTATTCAACGGACAAACCAGGTACGCCGCAGCCGTCAAAACCACTCTTCTCGGGCCATGTAGAAGGCATCTTCGAAGTCGCACAGAATCTGTTTCCAGACCTGTATCTCTGGCAGTTCGTAGGCGTAGAAGTATTTGAGGGCTTGCAACTTGCCCAGGTAGAAGTTCCGGTCATCCTCATGCGGGTCCCTGGCCAGGCCAGCGCTCGCGGCTATGCCTTGCTTGAGCCACATCCAGGCCACAACCACGTTGCCAAACAGCTCCAGGTACTTGACCGAATTGGCCAGCGCCAAGTCGATGTGCAGTTTCTGCATGCCGCCAAGAACAGCACCGGTGGTTTCCTCGAGCACTTGAATGGCGGCCAGAAGCGCAGCCGCAGGCTCCTGCAATGCCGGGTGCTGGGTGGCCGTCTCAATGTCGTCACGCATCCTGCTGATACAGTTCGTGTATCCGGCCATATTGTCGGCGGGCACCTTGCGTGCGAGCAGGTCAAGCGACTGCACGCCATAGGTGCCCTCATGGATCGAGTTGAGGCGGTTGTCGCGGTAGAACATCTCGACCGGATGCTCATTGGTATAGCCATGCCCACCCAACACCTGAATCGCCAGGCTATTGGCGCGCGGGCCGTATTCGGATGGCCAGGACTTGATGATCGGCGTCAGGAAATCCAGCAGCACCTTTGCGCTTCTGCGCTCGGCCTCGTCAGGAGCAGTGCGCACGTCGTCAGCCAGTTGTGCACCGAACAGACACAGGCTGTAGGCACCTTCGGCATAGGCCTTCTGTGCCAGCAGCATGCGCCGCACATCCGGATGCTCAATGATCCGCACTGGCGCAGAGAGCGGATCTTTGGACGAAGGTAAACGCCCCTGCCGCCGCTCCTTCGCGTAGTCGAGGGAGTACTGATAACCGCTTAACGCGGTGAGCGCGGCGCTGGTTCCGACCATGATGCGTGCCTCATTCATCATGTGGAACATGTAGCGAATACCCTGATTCTCCTCACCTACCAGGTAGCCGATCGAGCCGCCCTGTTCACCGAAGTTGATCGCACAGGAGGTTTGCCCGCGCCCACCCATCTTGTGGAACAAGCCAGCCAGACTCACATCATTGCGACCGCCGGCAGCACCTGTTTCATCGACCAGATACTTGGGAACAATGAACAGGGATACACCCTTGATGCCCTTGGGCGCGCCTTTGATCCTTGCCAGGACGAGGTGAACAATATTTTCGGTAAGGTTGTGATCACCGCCAGAAATGAAGATCTTGTTGCCAGAGATCAGGTAACGACCCTCTTCAGTCCTGGTCGCGCTGGTCGTCAGGTCTGCCAACCCCGAGCCCGCCGACGGCTCGGTCATGGCCATGGTTCCGGCGAACCGGCCCTGACGCATCGGCACGACCCATTTCTCGATCTGTTCGGGCGTGCCGTGGGCCTCGATAAGATTGCAGTTGGCATTGGTCAGACTGGTGTAACCCAGTGTGGTGCTGCCAGCAGCTGACAGGAAAGAAGTGGCCACACTTGCAACAATGGCCGGCAATTGCATGCCACCCCATTCATAATCGGCTTCCGGGCAAGCGAGCCCGGATTGGATAACTGCATCGATTGCAGGCTTGATCTCAGGAATCATGTGCACATGCTCGCCGTCGAACGTAGGCTGTTGCACATCCACCTTCTGCCGGATTGGCAGGAAATAGCGTTCCGCGATCTTGCGCCCGGTTTCGATTGCCGCCAGATAAGTTTCCCTGCTGTGCTCGGTATAACGCGGGCGGGCGGTCAGGGCTTGCGCATCGAACAACTCGAACAGATAGAAATGCAGATCTCTGACGTTTAGTATGGAGGCCGCCATGGTATTACTCCGCGAAGAATGGACGAGACCCGCCCATTTTGCCGAGGCCGGCCCCAGTCACCACGACATGGGATGTCTGATAGAAGGGATTTCTCGCAACAATGGACATGGCCGAGACACAACACTTACAGCGATTTGCTGATTTTCTTAAGTTTTGGCGCGGAGTCTTCGGGCTCAGCCAAGAGCAACTGGCCGAAATGGTCGGCACCTCGACTCGACATGTCAGTCGCCTGGAAAACGGGATAAGCAAGCCAAGTGAGGTGCTGACCGACCATATCGCCGACGCGCTAAAGCTTGGCCGGAGGGATCGCAGCCATCTGCGCATTGCTGCGGGCTACGCGACCAATGAAATAGCGCAGGACTTTCACAGCCCGGATCTCAAATGGTTAAGGTCTGCAATGCTCAGAACATTGCAGACACTGGATCCGTATCCATCCACCCTGACTGATGGCGCGGGCAATATCCTGATGGTCAACAAGGCCTGGGTAGGCTTCTATCAGGACAAAGTCGATACCGAGCGGCTCAGGCAAACCGTCAACTTGTATGACTTTCTGTTCAACGACGGCAGCGATGGCGCGCTGAGCGAGGAATGGCAAGACGCATTGTCGTTGGTGATCATGGCGTTCAAGCAGCATGTCATGCTCAACGGCAGCGATCAGGAAAATCAGACCCTGAAGCGCATTCTTGACTACCCCAACGTTCCAGCTGACTGGAAAATACGCGCCTCCAGGCTCGAGCCCAGAGCCAGCTTCAAAGTCAAAATTCAGCATCAGGGAATGGTCAGGGGCTTCTACAGCGTCAGCCAGATGGTTGGCGCACTTGGCCCGGCGGCCTACATGACCGAACCTAGGCTCAGCATCAACACCCTCTATCCCGAAGATGCCGCACTGAGCCTTGAAAAGCTGCTGCTTACCCCCCTAGAACATCCCCTGCTGTTCTACTGAGTGGCAGCCGCTCAACCGAATGGTTAACGTCATTGGAACAATCAATTCAGCGTCCTGATACTAGAGAACGGCTACGGTTTTGAACCATGTAGCCGATGGGCTATGTCGAGGTTGGTGCCACAAACTTCATAGCCCCCACTCATCAACATTGCCATCGCTGGATGACTGCTCTTGGTCGATTCTGTGGAAAAAGTTGGCTTCGGTTTCCACTGCAAAAAAGTGCGCGTCTGAGATTGAAGTTCGTGTTTTGCGCAGAAGGTTCAGGGCTCAGATTTGATGTGGCAGCGCGCAAAAAAGGTGTTTTCACTGCTCAATGCATGGCTACGTCCAATTTCAGAGCGTATCTTCCACCGAAACCGCAAGACATGCTTCGGCGCTTCGCGTCGATGAACTTGCGGCCTGTGTGCAGATGAGCACTCCGACCTTTCACCACCACTTCCGTCAACTCGTCGCAATGAGCCCTCTGCAGTACCAAAAATGGCTGCGACTGAATGAAGCAAGACGGTTGATGCACAATGAACACCAGGACGTATCCATTGACGTCTTTACTTGTCCGGCCTCTACGTTAGCAGCGGCGTATGCCTGTGCCTTGGCTGTTTTCGTTTGCTCGTTGGGATTGATCTGCTCATCAATAAGCGCTTGACCCTGGTTGCGGGCCTTGCGGATGTCCGTCAGGGATTTGCGCGGCCAGGAGCCGCAGGCGTACTGTGGCGCCTGCCTCGACCTTGGCGGTATTTAGTACCGCACCGATGCCGGTGGTGACGCCGCAACCGAGCGAACACACCTTCTCCAGCGGCGCTTCCTTGGGGATTTTCGCCAACGAGATTGCTGGTAGTACGGTGTATTCAGAAAACGTCGAACACCCCGTGTAGTGATGGGTCGGCTCGCCTTCGGATGATTGTTTTTGGCCGATTGCTGCCTGGCGTGACTGACGGGAATCAACCCTGAGCCGTAGTTTCCACCATAATCGGACGGAGACTAATCCGAGTTTGATCCCACAAACCCAATTTGACGGTTTGTGCATGATTACATTTGTGTGAAGCAAGCGTACAAACTCCAGATTGGCACGCACATCGCGATGTGGCCAACGCAGTGAAAAGATGCCACGCAACCAGGACTAAGCCTGTGAAACTATCGCTCCTGGTTCTGGATATCGTGGAGCCGCCCATTGAGGTCTTTAACGCCTATGACGGTTCCGTCATTGGCAGCGTAACGAATGTCTGTGCGTCGCAAGTTCCGCAGTTGTTGGAGGCGGGACGCAGTGGTGCACGAGCGTGCGCCTCGTTAGCGCGTCATCGTCGGGCTCACATTCTTGAGCAAGCCGCAATCAACATCGAACGTGATGCCGACGTGTTTGCCAGGCTGATCGTCGACGAGGCCGGAAAGACCCTCAAACAGGCGGAAAAGGAGGTCAAACGCTGCGTCAACACCCTAAAGCTGTCGGCAGAGGAGGCCAGGCGCAATGCCGGGGAGGTGGTGCTGTTTGACGCTTATGAAGACACCGAGTCGCGGCAGGGCTGGTTTTCTCGCGAGCCCTTGGGCCTGATCGTGGCGATCACGCCGTACAACGATCCGTTGAACCTGGTGGCGCACAAACTCGGTCCGGCCATTGCGGGCGGTAACGCGGTGATTCTCAAACCTTCCGAGCCTGCATGCCGGGATCTTCACCAATGATCTGGCAACCGCGATGAGCGCCGCACGGAGGATCGAAGCCGGGGGAGTGATGATCAACGACTCTTTCGACTACCGCTTCGATACGATGCCGTTTGGCGGTTCCGAGTACGGTAGCCTGGGCCGGGAAGGGGGGGGTTTTGCCTACGAGGAAATGACCCAACCCAAGGTGGTATGCCTTAACACGTTGAGTTAGTCGATTCGCGATAAATGGATCAGTTCGTATGGCATTGGGTCGGTTTGGTCACCGGCCCAATGCGTTTTGCTGAATGGGGGGGAAAGGAGAAGTTGAATATTTCCACTGAGCTGATAATCGCCAGGAAAGTGTCTGTTGCGATCTGAGGGGCGGTGAGATTTGAAGAGTGACGACTTCTGGCCGTTTTGTGCATGTCGTGACGGCCCCTTTGGGCTTAAGTGGTCGGTGACAGGCCAGTGGCAAATCGAAAGCAAGCGGGCGCGCTATCACCGAATTAACTGAATTTTATAGCGATGCCCTAACCACTAATGGACAATCAACTGGCTGGGTTCCCGATACATCGAGGGTCTCGATCAGGTGCCGGGCAGCCTTGCGACCGATCTCGTAGTATGGCAGTTGCACCGTGGTCAGCGGCGGGATGAACAGCTCAGCAATGCCGATCATGTTGTCGTAGCCGAGCACGGCGACATCGTCGGGAATTTTCAAGCCACGGCTCAACAATAGCTGATAGGCACAAAAGGCAATGCGGTCGTTGCCACAGATCAGAATGTCGAATTGGGGACGCGCCTCAATGATGTGCCGGTCGAGGATGGCGGCGGTTTCACCATAGGCGTCATGATCGGAAAGGTCGTATTGCAGGAGTGCGTCAGGCAACAGCCCGAATGCCTGACAGGCACGTTGCAGACCTTTTTGTCGCAGGTTCCAGGCCAGACTCTGTTTGGGCAGATTGATACACAGAGGGCGCCGATAGCCCTGGCTCAACGCGTGATGTACTGCTCGATACTGCCCCGCTTCGTCGTCTGGCACATAACTCACCAGGCGACTGTCATCGGCCAGGCAATTGGCGAGTACCAGGGGTTTGCTCTTCAATCGCTCGGGAATGCACACCTGGCGAAACCCCATGGCGCTGAAGATCAACCCGTCGGGACGGTGCGACAACATCAGGTCGATGTTCTGGTCGGTGGGCGGGTTGCTCAACAGGTTGAGGATAAAGACATTCCAGCCGGCTTGCTGTGCGGTCTGTTCGATGGACAGCAACAGTTCGACCGCGAACGGTGTGGTCGCGGTGTCCAGCGCGAACACTCCGATAGTTCGCGACTGGAGGTTGTCGCCGCGCATTTTGCGCGCCGACAGGCTCGGTACGAATTGCAGTTCATCAATGGCACGACGCACCCGCAGAAGGGTTTCGGGGCTCAGTTTTTCCGGATTATTGAGCGCTCGAGAAACCGTCATCAGGGACACTCCGGCCAGCTGTGCAACGTCTTTCACTGAAGTCATGCGAGGCGAGCCCGGTCAGGTTGACGCAGAATCATGACACAGGGCCCGGGCTTCTCGCGACTCGAATGACGTTGCTCACAGCCATCCAGAGTCGAGAGGCCATGCCCTGGGAATCGAGACACGCCCGCCACTCCCGCTGGCAAACAGCTTCACGCCCAGACTGTTGGGCCGCGGGTAGAGGCGACTGCTGAGGCTGAAGCGCCCGTTTTCGTCGAATACCTCGATGGACGAGCGATCGAGGAACACACGCAGTGCCAGTCGCTCTTGTGTCGGGTCTATCGACACGCTGCGCTGGCCTGTGACTTGCGCACCCGAGTGGCTGCGGTCAAGCACCAGACGCCGCAACGCCGCATCGTAGTAGAGCAGGGTTTGTTCATGGTCATCGTCGCTGCAGCGCAACGCGATTCCCAGGTGGCCGTCGGTGCAGCCGAGTAAATCCAGGTGCACGTGGATTTCGAGCATATCGCCATTCACTTCCGGCACCCACCGGGTTCCCGATTCATCCCACCAGGACGTGCCTGGCAATGGCGCTTTGCGCAGAGCGGTGAGCTCCCGTGCCGGATACACGCAAAGGCGATCGGCGCACAGTTCCAGTTCGCGCGGCAATCCGAGCATGCCGCACCAGTGATGGACCTGGCTCGGCATCGGGCTTTCCCACATGTCGAGCCACGCCCACACAAGGCGCCGACCGTCGGCGGCCAATAGCGTTTGCGCGGCATAGAAATCATGGCCGTTATCCAACTCGATAAAAGGCCCGCCGGTGAAGTGCCATTCGCTGTCGAGTTGGCCCACTCGATAACCTGTCTGGTATTTGTTGAGCCGATCGTAACCCTGGTGTTGCATGCCCTGGGGAGAGTAAAGCAGCACATCGCGTCCGTTGAGTCGGAACAGATCCGGGCACTCCCACATATAGCCATCGCCCTCACTGCCGCTGGACACATAGTCGAGGAACTCCCAGGCGTGCAGATCCGTGGAACGGTACAGCGGGAGCAACGGCACATCGCCCAGACGTGCGCCGGCAATCAGGTACCAGCAGTCATCCGCCTGCCATACCTTGGGGTCACGAAAGTGCATGATCGTGTCTTGCGGCGCGGTGTCGATGACGGCGCCATGCTTGACGAACCGAATACCGTCGGTGCTGGTGGCCAGGCACTGGACTTGACGGATCGAGCGTTCGTCACCCACTTCCCCCAGCCAGGTGTGTCCGGTGTAGATCAGTGCCAAGGTATCTCCACACACCACTGCGCTACCGGAAAAACATCCATCACGGTCGAAGTCATCGCCGGGTGCCAGCGCAATGGGCAGGTGCTGCCAATGAACCAGATCGGCACTCTTGGCGTGGCCCCAATACATCGGGCCCCATTTCGCGTCGAAGGGGTAATGCTGATAGAAAACGTGATACTCGCCACGAAAGTACACTACCCCGTTAGGGTCGTTCATCCAGCCTGCCGGGGGGGAAATATGATAACCGGGTCGATAGTCCTGGATGACGCGAGACAGGCCGTCACTCAGCGCACGCTGCGCAAGGTCAAGGGAAGAAGGCATTGGATCGCTCGGGGTATTCAAAGACAAGGTCATAGGGCGCGTGCTCGTACCGGGCTTAGAGAGACACCATCCGGCAGGGTTTCAATGGCGTGTGGGTGGCGCTTCAAGGCCGTGCCGTCGGCGTCGAACAGGTGCAGATTGCCGAACTCCAGCTGCAGCTCGACCTGATCGCCCACCTGCCATCCGGCGTTGACCTCACAACGACAGATCAGTGGCTCGTCCTGACCTGTATCGAGGTGCACATAGGTTTCACTGCCCAGGTATTCGACCCCGGTCACGACGACGCCGGCAGTTCCCTGCGCCGCCTTGAGCGACACGTGTTCCGGGCGAATCCCCAGGCTCAGTGAGGTGTCCGCCGCCAGGTTCGAGCTGTCGAAGGGCAGGGAGGTCATGCCCAGGACGGGAGTATCGACCAGGCTGGATTCACCCGGTGCATGCAGGCGTGCCGCCAGAAAGTTCATTCTGGGCGAACCGAGAAAACCGGCGACAAAGCGGCTCGCCGGGCGCTCATAGAGTTCGCGCGGTGAGCCGACCTGTTCTACGCGACCGCCATTGAGCACGACAATTTTGTCGGCCAGGGTCATCGCTTCCACTTGATCGTGAGTGACGTAGATCATGGTCGAGCCCAGTCGATCATGCAGCCGGGCGATTTCGTTGCGCATCTGCACCCGCAAGGATGCATCCAGATTGGAGAGCGGCTCATCGAACAGCAAAATGTCCGGCTCACGCGCCATGGCTCTGCCCATTGCCACACGCTGACGCTGCCCTCCAGACAGTTCTTTTGGCTTGCGTTGCAGCAGTTTGTCCAATTGCAGGATTTGCGCTGTTTTCAGCACACGCTCGCGCAGGCTGTTCTTTTCAGTCTTGGCCAGTTTGAGACCAAAGCTGATGTTGTCGTAGACGCTCATGTGCGGGTACAGCGCATAGGATTGAAACACCATGCCGACGCCACGCTCGCGCGGCTCCAGGTCGTTGACCCGACGCCCGTCGATCAGCAGGTCGCCGCCGCAGATCGAATCCAGTCCGGCGATCAGGCGCAGCAGGGTCGACTTGCCACAGCCCGAAGGGCCGACGAACACCACGAATTCACCCGCCGCGATTTCCAGGCTGACGTCGCGAAGAATCCGCGCGCCGCCCAATTGTTTGTTCACGTTGTCCAGTTTCAATTTGATCACGATGCTGTTCCTTGTCTTTGTTGGGCATCAACCCTTTAACGCGCCTGCAGTGAGACCGGAAACGATTCGGCGCTGGAAGATCAGCACCAGAATCACCAGTGGGACGGTGACCAGCACCGATGCAGCCATCAACAGCCCCCAAGGCAGCTCATGAGGACTCCCACCGGAAATCAAGGCGATGGCGACCGGCACCGTGCGTTGCGTGTCGGTGAGGGTGAAGGTCAGGGCAAACAGGAACTCGTTCCATGCGGCGATAAAGGCCAATAAGCCAGTGGTGACCAGCGCGGGCCAGAGCAGCGGCAACAGCACTCGGGTCAGCGTGACCCAGGGGGACGCGCCATCCATGATTGCCGCTTCTTCCAGTTCATGGGGCAGTTGCCCCATGAACGTGGTCAGCACCCAAACGGTGAAGGGCAGGGTGAAAATCGTGTAGCTCAGGATCAATGCCCAGGAGGTGTTGTACAGACCCAGGGCGCGGATCACTTCGAACAGCCCCGACAGCACCGCAACCTGGGGAAACATCGACACGCCAAGCACCATCATCAACACCGTGCCACGCCCACGGAACTTCACCCGGCCCAAGGCATAGGCGGCGGTCAGGCTTAGGAACAGCGCCAGCGTCACCACACACAGCGCAACCACCAGCGAGTTACCGATAGCCCGCAGGAATGAGGCTTGGTGGAGTACCGCCGCGTAATTGGAGAAATCGGGGTTATCGATCCAGTAGCTCACCTCGAACAAAGCGCTGGATGGCTTCAGCGACGTCACGATGGCGTAGTAGAAAGGGAAGACCGCATACAGCAGCAACACCCCGATCAGACACCAGAACCCGAGGCGCAACAGCGCTTTTTTCAGCAGGCGCGGGCTCATGAGCGGACCTCCAGTTGACGGCGTCCGAGGTAGAGGTAAAGCATGGCGATGACCGCAACCACCAGAAACAACAGTGTCGAGGCTGCGCTGCCGTAACCGACGTCCTGGAACTCCACCAGGTGCTGGCGGGCATACACCGACATGCTCACGGTGCTCGACGAGTTCGAGGTCAGCACATAGATCACGTCGAATACCCGCAGCGAGTCGAGGATGCGGAAGATCGCCGCCACCAACAAGGCGGGCATCAGCAGGGGAAGCGTGACACGCCAGAACACCCTCAGCGGATGAATGCCATCGACCCTGGCGGCCTCGTAGCAATCGCTCGGCAACATCTGCAAGGCCGCCAACATCAGCAGCGTGACAAAAGGGACGGTCTTCCAGACGTCGACGATGATCACCGCCCACATCGACAGGTCCGCATCCGCCGTCCAGGCCAGGGGCGCGTCAATCAGGCCGAGGCTCAGCATCAGGTGATTGATGATGCCGAACTGGTCGTTAAGCATCCATGACCAGATCTTCGCCGAGAC
>Ga0065714_10065275_pt1 | contig 11218 bp, 15 predicted proteins | sample MisRhiReplicate2_FD_59101 | JGI IMG/M metagenome (GOLD analysis project Ga0065714, IMG submission 59101) | Miscanthus rhizosphere microbial communities from Kellogg Biological Station, MSU, sample Rhizosphere Soil Replicate 2: eDNA_1 v2... | ecosystem: Host-associated > Plants > Roots >... | reverse complement strand
AGGCGGCGGCTGCCATCGGCGAGGTTACGGGGAAGGGCACCGGTGATATCGCCAAGTCACTGGCCAGCGCTGGTGAAACTGCCACCGATGCTGCCGCCAAAATCAGCGATCAATACGGCCTGCTGACTTACGAGCAATACGAAGTCATTAAGGCGATCGACGATCAGGGCGACCACCAGCGTGCGCTGGATGTCCTGAGTGAAAGCCTGAATCTATCGGCACAGGAGCGGCTGAAGGCCTACCGTGCTTCCCTGTCAGATGTCGAGCGCGACTGGGACAACATCAAGATCGCGATCACTGGTGCCTATGGCGCCATCCGGTCAGAGGTCTTCCCTGACCTGGCCAAGCAGATCGAGATCACCCAGCGGGTACTCGACACTCGCAAGGGTGGCGGCGTTGCTGGCGCGGTATCGAACGGCTTGAGTTCGCTCAATTCGTTTCTGGGGCTCGGTACTGGCGAGAATGATGACTCCACCGCAGCGCTGGAGGCAAAGCTTGCAGGTTTGAAAGCTCGGCAATTGGCCAGTCAGAACCTTGCCGGAGCAACCGGTGAGACAACTCACGCAAACAAGGAGCTGATCGCCGTCCAGAAGGATCTGGACAAGCAGATGGAGGACCTGAACCCGCTTGCAAAGCGCCAGGAGGCCTATAAAAAGCTGAATGATCAGTTCACGAAGCTTTATCAGGACGCAGAAAAAACCGGGCAGAAAGCGTCACTGCTTGATGGCGTGAGCTTCGACGGCAAGAAATTCTCCGGTGGCGCCTACGACAAGCTGAAAACGGCTATCGATGATAAGGACAAGGACCCGAAGGCTGCCGCTGGCAGCGTTGACCTGACCGGCTTCAACGATGCGAAAAACCAGCTCACTGTCATTGTGGCCGAGTATAGCAATGCCCAGAAGCAGTTGGATGCTGCGCAGAAAGCCGGGCTCATCTCCCAAGCCGAGTACGCGGTAAAACGTGAAGGCCTGATCGGCAACGAACGGGACGAGGTGACGGCTGCGTACGAAGCCGAGATCGCGGCGCTGGAGGCGGTTAAAAACAAGTCCAGCACCACGGCAGCGCAGCGCATTCAACTCGATCAGAAGATTGCTGATGCACGCACAGCTATGGTCAAGGCGCAGAAGGATGCCGACAGCCAACAGGAAGTGCTGGCCACTGCTGAAGATGGGCGCCTGAAGAAGCAGGAGTACGCCATAAAACAGTACGTCGCAGCCCTCGGGCAGCAACAGAAAGCTCTGGAGCTTGCTGGGCAGCGCGCAGTCAATGGCGTCGGCCAAGGTGATCGGCAGAACGCGCTCAGCGGCGAGCTGAACAGCCAGCAAGACCGGTTCGCTCAGCAGTCGCTGGACCTTGCCAATCAGCAGTCTGATCCATCACGGAAAATGGGCGCTGATGAGTTCGAGAAGAAGTCACGAGCGCTCGCAGATGCGAACAAGAAGGCGACCGACCAGATCCGGCAGAACTATGCCGATGTTGAAGCGGCACAGGGTGACTGGACCAAGGGTGCTACATCGGCCTGGGCCAATTACCTGGATTCTGCTCGAGACATTGCCGGCCAAACGCGCAGCCTGTTCACCAATGCGTTTAGCTCCATGGAGGATTCGATCGTCAACTTCGCCATGACTGGGAAAGCATCGTTCGGGGACTTCGCGAAATCGATTCTGGCGGATATGGCTCGCATTGCAACTCGACAGGCCAGCTCGGCATTGCTGGGTAGCTTGGTCGGGGCAGCAACGAACTACTTCGTTGGTGGTGGCGGTAGCGGGCTGGCCTCCGGCTCTGCCGGTGCTGCGTCGTCGGCCGCAGGAGCGTCTCAGGCTGGATATACCAACGTCGACTTCTCTGGCTACAGAGCAGCCGGTGGACCTGTCGCCCCCAACTCTCTGTATGAGGTCAACGAACTGGGGCCGGAGCTGTACAACGAGGGCGGCAAGTCCTTCCTCATGACTGGCGCGAATGGCGGCAGCGTGACACCGCTGACGTCTGGCGCAGGCCCTGGTGTCGGTGCACTCGGCGGCCCTAGTGGCGGAACAACGATCAGTGTGCAAGTCATGGTGGCCAGCGATGGATCAACCAGCTCTGCGACTGACGATCCTGCTTACCAGCAGTTCGGCAAGGACTTGGCCGACTTCGTTGATCAGCGTTACCAGAAGCTGGTGAGCATCGATCTGCGCCGGGGCGGAAAAATCAACAGAGCTATCACGGGGTGATCCATGGCGATTGAGCGATTCACCTGGCAAATCGAAAAGGGTGCAACCGGCGATATCAAGCAGCGCACCCGGTCCAAGCAGTTTGGCGATGGCTACGAACAGTCGGTCTCTGATGGGATAAACAACAAAGCGCAATCCTGGCCCATCAGCCACACCGGCAGTGCGGAGCGGATCAAGGAAATTATCGCCTTCCTCGATCGCCATAAGGGCGCGAAAGCGTTCCTGTGGGTGCCGCCTCTCGGTGAGCTCGGCCTCTACAAGTGCCCCAACGGCTACCAGCCTTCACACAAAGGCGGCTCGGTTTACACCCTGGCCGCCACTTTCGAACAAACCTTTCACCCCTAAGGGAAACCCTGATGGCATTGATTACGGACATCCAGAAGCTGGAGCCCGGCGGGGAAGTGCGGCTGTTTGAAATTGACGGTACGGAGTATGGCGCGGGCGTGCTCCGCTTCCATGCGCACGCGATTCCCCACACCCCTGCGGAGTTGCTGGCCTATGAGGGCTCGCCTGACGAACTGCCGGCGAAGTCGATCATTTGGCAGGGCAATGAATATGCGGCCTGGCCAGTGCAGATTGAAGGCATCGGCGCAGACAGCAGCGGCAGCGCTACACGACCGACGTTTATGGCTGGCAACGTCAATGGGCGAATCACCGCACTGTGCCTTGCCTTTGATGACCTGCTGAAGTTTCAGCTGACCATACGCGAGACGCTGGCGCAGTACCTGGACGCCGTAAACTTTCCTGAAGGCAATCCGACCGCAGACCCGACACAAGAGGCACTGGAAATCTGGTTCATCGACCAGAAGACCGGTGAGGATGGCGAGGTCGTGCAGTGGGATCTGTCGTCACCCGGTGAGATCGATAACCACGGGTTGCCCGGGCGCCAAATGACGACCTTCTGCCACTGGGCAATGACAGGCGGGTACCGCGGCCCTAACTGCAGCTACACCGGCGGAGCGATGTTCGATGACGACGACAATCCTACTGACGACCCCAGCAAGGACCTGTGCAAGGGCGGACTCAAGTCCTGCAAATTGCGCTTCGGCGAGAACAACCAACTTCCCCACGGCGGATTCCCCGCTGTTTCCCTGATCGCCCGGAGCTGACCATGCGCAAGCACATCTTGAACGCAATTCAGACTCATGCGGCCGCCGAGTACCCGAAAGAGTGCTGCGGTCTGCTGCTGGGCATTGGCCGTAAACAGCAGTACTACCCGTGCCGCAATATCTCGACCGAGCCGAGCGAAGAGTTTCGGATCGATCCGGAGGAATACGCCGCGGCGGAAGACCTGGGTGAAGTGATCGGCATTGTTCACTCGCATCCTGATGCTACGAGCCGGCCTTCGCCGCGCGACCTCGCCATGTGCGAAGCGACCGCGATGCCTTGGCATATCCTCAGCTGGCCCGAGGGAGACCTGCGCACCGTGTTGCCGACTGGCGATGTCCCTTTGCTGAAGCGTCCATTTGTGCACGGTGCCTGGGACTGCTGGCAGGTCTGCGCTGATTGGTACAAACGCGAGTGGGGGCTGGAGTTCGAAGCCTTCAAGCGTGCTGATGGTTGGTGGGAGAGCACCGACAACACCAGCCTGTACGAAGTGAACTACGAGGCGGCCGGCTTCTATAAGGTCGACCAGCCGCAACGTGGCGACATGATCGTAATGGAAGTGGGGCGGACGGTTTACCCGAACCATGCCGGGATTTTCCTAGGTACCGAGCCAGCGTTGCCTGGCGAGGATGCATCCACCTTCGGCCCCGGCCCTTTCCTGCTGCACCACCTTTACGGTCGACCGAGCGAGATCATCGTCTTCGGCGGGCCATGGCTTGACCGAACACGTCTGGTCCTCAGGCATGAAGACGCGCAATCAAACAATTGATGCGGCAGTGCCGCAGGAGATCACTATGTTCAAGGTGAAAATGGGAATGACGGAATCCGGCAAGCCATATGCAGCCGGTATTGGTGTCGGCGTAAGCCAGCATCTTGTTGCTGCTGACAGGTTTGGCATTGAGTTGCCTAAAGGATTTGGCAAAGATGCCAAGGAGAAAGCCGATCTGCTGGAGCGCCGGCTTTCCCGCCTGGAGAGCGAGTTGGGGCTCAGCCCGCTGGATGCTCGCTGAAGAATTCGGAGATCGCTTTTGGGTTCGGGCGCACTGGCCCGCTTTTTGGCATTGCCTCTGCGACTCTCAGGGCGAATACCCTGGCGGCCTCAAGACCTTCCTTTCCCTGTGCAGTTGCCAACTGCTGAACTAGGCCAGATAAAACGCAGTTCAGGTTTTGTAGGTCAGATCCATGCGCATTCACAGCGTCAATTAGCTTCTGGTTCAGTTCGCTCTGGTCCATTGTTATCTCCATAGTGCTACGCGCCGAAATTGGCGCAATCCCAGTCCTTGGGCTTGCAGGCAAAGGACTGGGAAATCCGTTGCGTAGAGGCAGGAGGCTACTACTCGGTATGACTATGGCGGTACTGGATTTGCATCCACGCTGGATAGGTGCACAGCTTGGAGAAAGGAAGAATAGGTTTATGATGGCCATTCGCTTTCTCAAGGAATTGAGCCATGGCCTTTCGGATTCGGAAAAGCTTCAAAATTGCCCCAGGCATTCGTGTGAACCTCAGCAAGAGCGGCCTAAGCACGTCTCTTGGCGGGAAAGGCACTACCGTGAACCTGAGTAAGCGTGGCACGAAGGTTACAAGTAGCATTCCCGGAACTGGAATTTCTACGTCAAAACTTTACCGGGGTAGTAAGGCGCCGAAGTCGAGCTCCAACACGCCGACAGCGAAGCCTGGATTCGGATCTTACTTGATTACCTTTCTGATCATCGCCGGAGTGTTGTGGGCAATCTTTCACAAGTAAATCGCAAACTGCCAAATATTTTCATGCAATAGCCTGGCTCACCCGCTGGGCTTTTTGCATCTGGCGGATCAGGCCAGGAGCAGTTCGCACATCTTGGCTATTTTGAGGATGTTGTCTTCAGAGACAATATGACGTCCGCCAATTGTAGTCAGCAGGCCTTCGATGGTGGAGCGAGCTCGGGTTGTAATTTTCCGCCCCCAAGGAAGCAGGTAATCGGCTGTCTGGTAGCGCTCGCCTGGCCAGTCTCGCAAAGCCTCAATGAGTAATTCTCGCATCCCCTCAAGCGCGTAGGGTCCGTCGGCTGGATCTTGAAGTGCCTGTCTCAGCTTCGCGAAGTCATGCTGCATATTCCGGCTTCCTGGGGTATGAAAAAGCCCGGGCGGGGCGGGCTACTCTTGGATTGCAGCAGACTGCGGATCAAGAATCTCGAGTAGCATCTGGTTGTGTGACGCCCGTGTTGCCCTATAGAACATGCACCGATCTAGAAGTATTCGTTTCATGCTCCGAGCCGACGCAAGGTGCCTGGGCTCGACAGAGAGCGTCGCGGTCTTGCCGCTGCTACTGTCGGTCACTTCCAGGTGGTATCGCCCAATCAAGCCGTCGTCTCGTTTGGTGTGGCCGAGGCATTTGAAGTTGAAAGGGGTGTCTGTCATACCGTTCTCCCAATTCAGAGTTTGGATGTTCTTATCTTCGGCTCATAAGGGGCTGGGCTCTAACTTTTCGTCGCGGGAAAACGCTTACGCGGCTTTGGCCCTTTAGGGGTAGCGGTTAAGCCCACCATCATGTCGAGATCCTGAAGCGCCTTGAAGGCCCGATGTAATGCTTCACTGACATTTTTGTCCGGGACAGAAGCTGGCATCTGGTGCGCTTCATCGACAGCAATGAGCTTTTGCTTGTCGATCTTGAAGGTGACTCCAGGATCGCCAGCAGGCGGGGTATAAAAGACGCTTTCAGGGTCCATCCGGTCGAGATCACTTACACCCATAACGTCCGGCTCAGTAAAGCTTCGCTCCAGTCGCGCAAGTATTTCTGCGGTAGCAGACCGTTTGTTCTGTTTTGCGGCTGCCATTACCCAATCGCGAAGTGACTCGGGTATGCGCAAATTGAATTGCGGGTCGGTTCGGCTCATGTCAACTCGGTCAATCAAATGTTTACTGGGTTTACCGAGAGAATGCATCACCGTGGTATTGACGGCAATGCATCACCGTTATACATTTGGTTGTGCACAACGGTGATGCACAAGGAGTTTTGATATGGCGAGAAAAGATCCGCAATTCAATTTACGGCTTCCAGAGGAGTTGAAGCAGTGGCTGGAAAACCAAGCGCAAGAAAACTGCCGCTCACAAACAGCGGAAATCGTTTTTCGATTGATGGAGGAGAAGAGGCGGCAGGAGCAGGCGGCAGCCTGAAACGAAGAAGCCCCGGCTTGCAGGCCAGGGCTTCAGGTAACGAGTTCAACTACCAGGAAGAAAACGTCATGTCGAATAATAGCACAGCAGTATCCAATGTCATCCCGTTCGATTTTCGCGGGCACAGCGTCCGCGCCGTGACCATCGCCGGTGAGCCATGGTTCGTGGCATCAGATGTGTGTCGGGTGCTGGAAGTCGTCAACACCACCCAAGCTATGCAGGCACTGGATGATGACGAACGGTCTATGTTCAACATAGGCCGTCAAGGCGAAGCCAATATAGTCAATGAATCCGGTCTGTACACGCTGATCCTGCGCAGCCGTGATGCCGTAAAGAAAGGTAGTAAACCGCACGCTTTTCGCAAATGGGTTACCGCCGAGGTGCTGCCAGCGATCCGAAAACATGGCCAATATGAAGATTCAAAGGGCGTAATGAAGCCCATGGTTGATGATCTTCTCGGCAAGGTTGGTGCTATGCGACTGAGCAATATCATGCGCTGCCGAGTTGCCAAGCTGGATACCGAACATCAGCGGAGCGCCACTGCCAAACTGGCATCTGCCGTACATGCATGTTTCGGTGTTCCTCGCGTTGAGCTGATCCCGAGCAGTCAGTTCGAAGCTGCCGCCAACTTTGTAGCCAGCTATGCGATCGAGGGTGAATACATACCTCGGCAGTCGAGCGTGATCCCGGAGAAGCTTGGCGAATGCGAGCGCTATCTGATCAGCGCCGATTCTAGCGGCAATAAGCAAATCACCGCTGTGCCAATGGATGCGTTCGTTCTCTCGCGACAGCAATTCATGAAATCGATGCTGGTGGACGGGGATATGCCAGTCTCGACGGCAGAGATGTTCCAGTTCGTAGCGCTGGCGACTGAGAATCTCCGCATTCGCTCGCTGAATCAGGCGCGGAGGGTGGCAGCATGAATTTCACACTCAAAGTTGGCGGTCGCGCCCTGATCCTTATGCCCGAGCGTCCGAATCTGGTCGGTCGCTCCGGTCAACTGATCCGCAAGATAGACGAAAACTGGCTGATGCTGGTCGAGGGCAAGCGCTACTCGGTCAGCGAGAAAAGGCTGATGCCGTTGGACGGCTTCAGTCCCGGCGCTCCAAGCGCGATGTGTGCGGAGGTGGCGGCATGACAGACTTGGTTCTGACGGAAGAAGATTATCGCGAACTGGTCAAGTGTAACGATGGCAAGCCAACGACTGACTCCTTGAGAATCGCTGAGCGTTTTGGGAAACGGCATGACACGGTTCTCCGATCAATCGACAACCTCAAATGCTCGGCAGCTTTTCGACTCCGCAATTTTGCGGAGTCCTCCTATATCAATGATCAATCCAAGCCGCAGCGCATGTTCACTATGACGAAGGACGGCTATATGTTTTTGGTCATGGGGTTCACTGGTGAGAAGGCGGCAATCTGGAAAGAGGCATTCATTGATGCCTTTAACTGGATGACCGATGAGCTTCAGACCAGAAGCCTTTCTTATGAGCAAATGCGCAACCACCTTATGCTCGAGTACCAACAGGAGCGTGGCATTGCCAGCTTTGCAGGAAAGACGTTGCGTCGCTGGCAAATCAAGAAACCAGGCCTTGAAGGCAAAATTCTCGCTATCCAGCACGACGGTCAGCACACGCTTCAATTGAACTGACCTCCCACGAACCCGAAGAACCCCGCCCATGCGGGGCTTTCGTGTTGCTCTCTCGTTGGTGATAAAGTCTCGGCAAATCCAAGCGAGGGACCGAGATGAAATTTTTCGTAGGAGCGTTGGCGTTAGTGTTGCTGGCGGGGTGTGCTTCGTCGGCGATTTCGGTGAGGGAAGCTAGCCCAGTTCCCTCCGATGAGCTTTACGCCTTCCAGTCCAAGCCGGCCGGAGCAAGCGGGAAAGTCACCGTCGTGCGCGACTCGGGCATGGTGGGATCTGGGTGCGATATCGTCGTCTATGTGGACGGACGCAAAGCCGCAAAGATTGGTACCGGTGAGCGTGCGAGCTTCTACCTTCCTGCTGGTGCTCCGAGTATCGGCGCCGGGCTAGCAGGCTCGGGGTTGTGCGCAGGAGCGGCGATCCGGACCATTTCAGCGAACGTTCAAGCTGGGAAGGAAAGCCTTTATAGAATCAGTGGTGATGTTGGCGGCTTCTACATCGGCCCTTACGTCGACTACAACTGACATCAACTTCAAACAACCGCCCATGAGGCGGTTTTTTATTGCCTGGAGAAAAGCGATGCACGCGTCGGCTATCAATTATCAGCCCATGACTACGATCCGCTTGCACGGCCAGTTACGACAGTTCGGAAAGTCTTATCGGCTGGCGGTCAAGTCACCTGCCGAGGCGATAAAAGCCCTCTGTGTTCAAATCCCAGGCTTCGAGCGCTTCATATCCAATGCTAAGTCCAGAGGGCTTGAATTTGCGGTATTTCGCAAAGGAAAAAATATCGGAGAAAGCCAGTTGGATTACAGCGGCACTGGTGACATCCGGATCGCGCCAGTCATCGTCGGCAGCAAGCGCGGTGGGATTCTCCAAACTATTGTTGGGGCAATCCTAATCGTTGTCGGCGTATTTGCTTCAGCTACGCCGTTTGGTGCGCCACTTATTGGAGCAGGGATCGGGCTTGTGGCGGGAGGCGTTATTCAAATGCTTAGCCCGCAAGCCGGAGGCTTGAAAACCAGCGCCGCGCCCGAGAACACCCCGGGTTATGCCTTCGGCAGCGCGAAGAACACCACGGCATCCGGCAACCCGGTTCCGCTCTGTTATGGGAAGCGCCGTGTCGGCGGAGCGATCATCAGCGCCGCGATTTACGCCGAAGACCAAATGTAGCCTCGTCAAGAACACCAACACCGCCCATGAGGCGGTTTTTTATTGCCTGGAGAAAAGCATGGGCGCAGCACAGCAGCTCGATATTTACGGTGCCAAAGGCGGATCGGACAAGCCCAAGACCCCGACCGAAGCACCGGACAGCCTGCGCTCGGTGGCCATGGCCAAGATCCTTATAGCGATGGGTGAAGGGGAGTTCGCCGGCAATCCGACCGCGCAGGACATCTACCTCGACAACACGCCGCTGCAAGACCCACAGGGCAACATGAACTTCCCGAACGTGAAGTTTGAGTATCGCAACGGTTCTGTTGAGCAGGATTACATCCAGGGTATTCCTTCGGTAGAGAACGAAACGACTCTCGGAATTGAGTTGCGCAGCGGCACGCCGTGGGTACGGGCGATCAATAACACTGAGCTGTCTGCGGCTCGCCTGCGGTTCGCATGGCCAGCCCTACAATCGGTCGATGCCAGCGGCAACGTGAATGGCTACCGGATTGAGTACAAGGTTGAGCTGGCCACCGACGGCGGCGCCTACCAGCAGGTTCTGACCGAAGCTGTAGATGGTAAAACCAACAGCACCTATGAGCGCACTCGGCGCATTGATTTGCCGGCCGCAACCAGTGGCTGGCTGATCCGCGTCACCCGTGTCACGCCGAACCAGAACAACAACAAAATCGCTGACACCATGCAAATTGCCGGTTTCACCGAGGTGATCGACGCCAAGCTGCGCTACCCAAATACCGCGCTGCTCTACATCGAGTTCTCGGCCGAGCAGTTCCGCAGTATTCCCGCGGTGACTGTCGATACCAAACTGAAAATTATGCCGGTGCCGATCAACTACAATCCGGAAACTCGGAGCTATACCGGGATCTGGGACGGCACCTTCAAGCAGGCCTGGACGGACAACCCTGCGTGGATGACCCATGACATCACCGTCAGCGATCGATTCGGTCTTGGCCGGCGGATCAAGCCATGGCAGGTCGATAAGTGGGAGCTGTACCGGATCGCTCAATATTGCGATCAACTGGTACCCGACGGAAAGGGCGGCCAGGAGCCGCGCTTCATTTGCAGTCTGAACCTTCAGGGCAAGGCCGACGCCTGGTCACTGCTGCGCGATATTTCGGCTATCTATCGGGGCATGACCTACTGGGCTCAGGGCCAGGTCTTCACGCTGTCCGACATGCCGCGCGCCACTGACTTCGACTTCGCCTACACCCGCGCCAACGTCATCGACGGAAAGTTCACTTACTCCAGCGCCTCCGAACGCACCCGCTACAGTCGCGCGCTGATCAGTTACGACAATCCGGCGAACAACTACGACACTGATGTCACAGCGGTGACGGATGCCAAGCTTCAGCGGCGCTATGGCGACAATCCACTGGAGATCAGCGCCATCGGCTGCACCCGCGAATCGGAAGCGCAGCGCCGGGGTAAGTGGGCGCTGCTGACCAACTCCAAGGATCGTGGCATCAGTTTTAAGGTGGGTCTGGATGGTCGTATTCCGTTACCGGGCTACGTGATTCCTGTGGCTGATGAGCTGCTTGCTGGTCGCGCCATCGGTGGGCGAATCTCAGCGGCTGCCGGCCGGGTCATCACGCTGGACCGGGACACCCAAGCCAAGACAGGCGACCGGCTGATCTTGAACCTGCCTAACGGTAACTGCGAAGGTCGCACTGTGCAGTCAGTGGCTGGCCGCGCGGTAACGGTCACCACGTCCTATTCGGCAGCGCCAGAGCCTGAACTCGTCTGGGCTCTGGATGCTGACGATCTGGCCGTGCCGCTGTACCGAGTGACCTCCGTGTCGCGGCCGGAGCCTGGCGTGTTCGAAATTTCGGCTGTTCAGTACGACCCAAGCAAGTTCGCCTACATCGACACCGGCGCCCGCCTGGAAGAGCGGCCGATCAGCGTGATTCCGATCACCGTCGTTCCG
>Ga0065714_10003003_pt1 | contig 11232 bp, 11 predicted proteins | sample MisRhiReplicate2_FD_59101 | JGI IMG/M metagenome (GOLD analysis project Ga0065714, IMG submission 59101) | Miscanthus rhizosphere microbial communities from Kellogg Biological Station, MSU, sample Rhizosphere Soil Replicate 2: eDNA_1 v2... | ecosystem: Host-associated > Plants > Roots >... | reverse complement strand
TGTCATCAACAACATCAATTACAGTTTGAAAAATCTAAAAAAATGGCTCAAGCCCAGCGCTCGCCATGCGGGGCTGTTGCTCGCCCCTGCCAAAGTCACAGTGCATTATCAACCTTTAGGGGTTATCGGCATTATCGTGCCGTGGAATTTCCCCGTCATGCTGTCGATTGGCCCGCTAGTGACCGCCATAGCCGCGGGTAATCACGCCATGCTCAAATTGTCTGAATTCACCCCTGCGACCAACCAAGTGATTAAACAACTACTGGCACACGTCTTCGATGAGTCACACGTGGCAGTCGTTGAAGGTGAGGCCGATGTTGCCGCCGCATTTTCAGCCCAGCCCTTCGATCATTTACTCTTTACCGGCTCCACCACAGTTGGCCGCCATGTGATGCGCGCCGCGGCTAATAATCTCACCCCAGTGACACTCGAACTGGGCGGTAAATCGCCAGTAATTATCGCCCCCGATATGCCGCTTGAGATAGCAGTAGAACGAATGATTTATGGTAAGTGTTTGAATGCTGGACAAATCTGTGTCGCACCCGATTATGTTCTATGCCCTAAAGCCCAAGTGGATGGATTTATCGCCGCCTACCGAGCTAAATTTAATGCCATGTACGGCGCGATAAACCACAACAAAGACTATGGCAGCATCATTAATACCCGTCAGTTTGACCGCCTTATGACAGTGCTCGAAGATGCGAAAGCTAAGGGCGCCCATATTATTTCAGCGACGGACGAAGTCATAGATAGCCAACATCGCAAACTCGCAACTCAGCTAATCACTAATACCAGTGAAGACATGCTATTGATGCAAGAGGAAATCTTTGGTCCATTACTGCCGATCATTGGCTACGACTCCTTAGATGAAGCGATTCAATACATCAACCAGAGAGCAAGACCGCTAGCGCTGTATGTGATGAGTTTCGATGAGCCAAGTCAGCAAAAAATCCTCCAACAGACTCATTCTGGCGGCGTTTGCATTAACGAAACCGTGTTCCATGTCGCCGCCGACGATGCGCCCTTTGGCGGAATCGGCCCATCTGGTATGGGGCATTACCATGGCAAGGAAGGCTTTTTAACCTTCAGCCACGCTAAAACGGTACTCAGCCGTGGTCGATTCAACACGGGTAAATTTGTGCACCCGCCCTATGGCACTGTTATTCAGCGCATCTTGATGAAACTCTTCTTGCGCTAGTCATTGGGGGATAAATCTTGAATCAGCCATTAACACCGCAACCTATTAAAACCATGACAGATAAGCGCCAAGCCATTCTCGACACGGCCTTAGCACTCTTTGTCAGCCAAGGGTTTCATGGCACGTCCACCGCCTCGATTGCTAAGCAAGCAGGCGTAGCAACAGGTACCTTGTTCCATCACTTTCCTTCCAAGGAAGCCTTGATGGAATCTTTGTTTCTTACTATAAAACAACAATTTGCCGATACCTTACTGTTAAACACCCATAAGGGCAGCGATCTAAAGCTCAATGCCCTACAACTATGGCAAAGTGCGATTGATTGGTCGCTGGACAACCCTGTCAAACAACTGTTTTTTCAGCAATATTCAATGTCGCCCATGATTGCCGCTAAGGTGCGCGATCAAGCGATGAATAGCATCTTAGGCTTTATTAGCGAGCTTATTAAGCAAGGACAAATAGAGGGATTAATCGCCCACTATCCGCTGGAGCTGATGCTAGAAAACTGCCATGGCCAATATCTGGCGGCAACCCGATTCTTTATCGATAACCCGCACTTAGGTACGAATACAAGGTATCGCGATGCCAGTTTTGAACTGTTTTGGAAGGCCATGCAAGCGAACTAACACCACACAGCCCACAACACTGCCAACGTCCAACCACAGCAGAATTTAATCCAATAAAAAACCGAGTCAGTTTAACTGGCTCGGTTTTCTTTTACGTATTCACACATATAGTGACTAAGAGTTAAAGCAGAGGCCTGCTTTCAGCGATATCTAACTCCGACGCCTAGCGCCTAACTCTGACTCAATTCCTGCGCTTTCTCGACTGGCTGGGTGACTTGAGTAGGACTCCAGTAGCCTTGCTTAATGCCCTTATCAATCAGCTCAGCGACCGCTAATTCAATGGCTTGCAACACGCAAAACTGCACTGGCTCATTGGTAGTAAAGCCGATTTCGGCCTCGGCGAGGCGATTTAAACTGGTGTAACGGAATAAACCCGCGCGCATTTCTTGGGATAAAACACGTTTGCTGGTCGAGACCGACATCATCACTTTACCTGTGTGCACATCGACGGCGCGCAGATAAATGGTCACCTGATCTTCACGGTACATTTCCGAAGCGCCAATGCCGTAGTATTCGACACCGCTACCGCCTGTGCTGGTGTTAGTCTCATAGCTAATGACGCCACCTTCAAGTAACAATCTGGCGGTGGATAATACGGGCATATCATCACCCTTAGTACCGCTCTGTTTATTACTAATTTTGCGCTCAGTCAGCAGGTTTTGTAGCCCTTCACGTTCCACTGGGGTAAACCATTTAGAATCGAGCAAGGTCTGCATCAACATCGAGGTTGCGCCCTGAGTCACCGCAGTCGAAAACGAACTCACGTTAGCCTGTGGTTTATATTGCCCTGTTTGATCGCGAAAGGAATACACGGCTACTGGGATAGGAAACTTAGGGCCAGGTTGAGTTTGTAGCCCACGCATCACTTCACTCAAGGGGTTAACCTCGGCAGGCGTGATATTTAAATCGGGTTTTGGGATCAAGCTACAGGCCGACATGCTTAACAGCAATAGACCCAAAAAGACTAAACGGGCCATTAGTTGATACCTCCAAACGTCGGCATTTCAATCACAGTGATTTCACCGGTTTCAGTATTCGTGATGGTCAACATCACGCCATTTCCTGTCGATGCCACTTCAATACGAAAATCGCCAGTATCGTAAACACCATCGGTGATTTCGCCATCAGCGACGCCACGGGTGATCGAGTTGATGATGTTACGCTCTAGGGATTCTTTAAAACGGGTAACAAAGTCCTTCTCGGTCGAGTTGGATTTATTGTCATTCTGCGCTTGGGCTTTATTTAATAGAAAAGCCCCATTTTGTGGATTGCCGCCAAAACTGGGATTCACTGGCGTGTAAATCAATTCAGTGGCTTGGCCACTGCTTGCCACACATAGCGTGACAAGGGCAAGTAACGTCCTGTATGTCATTATTATTATCCTAAAAGTCGTCCGATGTTCCTGAAAAATCACCTGTTATTGCATTGGCTCTGACTTGCGCTAAATAATCAATCGTGATCAAAATCGCCTGCTCTGCACTCTCTTTAACCGGATTTGCACGACGACCAAAATGGGTGGTGTAAATCCGTGTCCCGTTTACTTCTAAGGTTAAAACGGTTCCAGCCTGCGGAAACACAGTCTCGTACAGCGTCACGTTAAAGCCTTGGGTAAAGGGCAGCTCGCGCCAATAGCTTGAGTAGTAGAAGCCAAAATCCTTACCAAACCGAGTCAAGGTTCTATCTATCACTAAACCACTAATTTCAATGTCGTTGTCGGCAAGAGTGATAGGGGAAGCCAGCAGCAGGAATGGACATAAAACGTAAGTAAGCAGACGCTGTTTTAACTGTTTCACTTATCCCTCCTTAACCTTTTAATCGAACCTTAAAAACCGCGCCAACCTCTGTTTTAATAACGGGAGTTTTAGCGTCAATTTTCGATAAAGCAGGTTAACAGGGTTGAAGATCCCCCGTCATTACGCTGGGGGGCAAATTAGCCCGAAGAGCTAAGGTAAAAAGGCAAAAATAGCCCATTTGGCTAATACGCAAAGAAGCCGTTAAGACCGGAGTCATAGGGTAAACGAACAAATGAAGAAGCAATAAAAATGCGACCCTAGGGTCGCATTGCTGTGCTAATACAAAACGTGCGGATTATTGTGGCCCCATGGTGGTAACCATAGTCATTGTGGTAACCACAGCCGAACCAACAGGCCACCGTCGCTGCGATTATGCATGCTAATACTGCCATCGTGGGCTTCGATAATTTCACGGCACAGAGGTAATCCAAGCCCAGTACCCGATTGTTTCGTCGAGTAAAACGGCAACAGCGCTTGCTCTAAGACTTCGCCAGACATGCCAGTACCGCGATCCTCGATCGCAATGCTAAAACCTGCACCATCCACTAAGGTTTGATACCGAATCGACAGGGTAACCTCCTCTGGGTTTGAACCAGATTCATGGGCGTTTTTAAGCAAATTGAGTAGCACTTGCTCCATCTGTCCTTGGTCGAAATAACCATCGACCTCAGGCAAATCATACCTAAGTTTAAAGGGATAATGCTGGGTTAACTGGGTCGTAAATTGCGTCCAATTCACCTGACGCCGCTGCGGGAGCGGCAACTTAGCAAAGCGGGCATAGTTGAAGATAAACTGGCTCAGATGACTGGTGCGATTTTCGATCGTATCGAAAATTAAAGTTAACTTGGGATTATCGATATCTTTGGTGAGCAGTCGGCCGGAGTTCACCATAGAGGCGATGGGCGCCACTGAGTTATTGAGTTCATGGCTAATAATGCGGATCACTTTCTTCCACACTGCCACCTCTTGACGATTAAGCTCGCGGGTCATCTGCTTAAGTAAAATCAAGTTATGTTGTTGGTTATTTAACAAAAATTGGCCACGACTCAAATACCAGGTTTCCACATCATCTTCGCCCATGGCAAAGAGACCGTTCTTTTCATGTTTAAGCGCTAAGGCCAATACTTCGGGCAAGTCCACTAACAATTCATCTAGGCTCAAACCTTCCATTTTGCCCTTTTTGTGGAATAGGTGACGCGCCGCATCGTTGGCGTAAATGAGCCGCTGATGGTCGTCGAGCAATAACATCACGTTGGGAGAGCTTTGGATCACCTTATCCAGCAATAACTCACGCTGGTAAATGTATTGCCTTTCTTGGCGCAATTTTGCCGCCGAATGATTAAATAACTGGGCCAAGGTTTTGAGCTGACCTTCACCATACTCTTGAATACTCACGCTAAAGTCATTATCGCTAAAGTTCAGCAGACCTATTTCGAGGGAATCCAAGCTACGACCCAGATGCCGTGATAACCAAGCGACACTTAGGCCACACGCGCCACAAGCGAGCAATAACACCAGCAAACCTTCACCTAAGGTTAAACTCGAGACTCGTTCGTTCTCTGCTATTTCAGTGGGTGCCACAGGGGATGCTGGGGCTTTGGGCGGTAAAATGGATAGCGGTTCTACACGTAAAGGATCAGCAATATGAGCGGTGAAATTAAACTGCCCTTCTTTAAGCTGTTCTAACTTTAAGAGTTTTATCTGTAACTGCTCTTGTTTAAGTTGTTCAAGCTTTTGCAGTTCTGCCTTAATCTGCTCGGTTCTCTGGCGCGCTTGCATGGCTGCCGTCAGCTGCAATTGTTCAGTATTTTTAAGGGCAAGCTCAATGGCAGCAGTGGTTTTCTCCAGCTCCACAAAATCGAGTTGCACATTCATATCAGGGATTTCAATCGTGTTAGACGTGGCAATAACCGAAGTTTCAGGTGAGATATATTTCACCAAGGCAAAACTAAGCAAGACGCCAAACGCGCAGCAAACCATTGAATAAATGATAATTTTAGTTCGGATTAACACTCACATTCCTTAATCGATAGCCTTTCTGTGGCCTAGTATCTGAGACTTAGTATCTGTTGCCTAGAAGCTGGGACCTAGCATCTGTGGCCTATGACTTATCTAAACCAAACTTATCCATGCGCCGATACAACGCCTGACGACTGAGCCCAAGCGCTTTGGCGACCCTGGCAATCACACCATGGTGCTGTTTTAGTGCCGCTTCGATATCTTCGCGACTCACCTCTATCACCTCATTGGTAGACGTTGCTAGATTGCAGGCTGAGTCATCAGAAAAAGTGGCATTAGCGGGAATAGAACTTGGCACATAAATGGGCTGAGGATCAGATTGTCGCTGTCCACAGATGCGCGGATCAGACTGTCGCTGATCAAAGCGTCGAGACTCAGAAGCTGCCGAAATATGGGAAGTAGCTCTTACGACACTCACGACAGGTGCTAAACCAAAGTCAGCTTCGGTCAACACATGACTTTGCGCCAACAATACCGCTCGCTTACAGGCATTCTCAAGTTCGCGCACATTTCCCGGCCAGCGATGGTGCAATAACGCCTGCAATGCCGGTTTACTCAAGCTAAAATCGCTGCCGATAAAATGCTGCACTAAAGGTAAGATATCGTCGGTACGTTGATTCAGCGGCGATAGCGCCAGTTCGATAACATTTAAGCGGTAAAACAAATCTTCACGAAAACGCCCTTCGGCAATATCTTGGGCCAGATCCGCATTGGTCGCACTGATCACCCGCACTTTCACTTTTTGGGTTTTATGGCTTCCTAAGCGTTCAAATTCACCGGTTTGCAGCACCCGCAGTAATTTCACTTGGCCAGATAACGGCAAGTTACCGATTTCATCTAAAAACAGTGTGCCGCCGTCGGCCGCTTCAAAGCGACCAATACGGGCTTTAGTCGCGCCCGTAAAAGCCCCCGCCTCGGCACCAAACAACTCTGCCTCTAATAAATCCATCGGCAAAGCGCCGACATTGACCTTGATAAAAGGCTTGTTTTTTAAGGGAGAATTAGCATGGAGAATATCGGCAAGCTTGTCTTTACCCGCACCATTAGGGCCAGTGATGAGGACCGACACATCGGAGCGTGCCAGTTGCAAGGCTAAATCAATGCAACGCTGCATCGCGCCGCTACCAAAGACAATCCCACAGAGGTCCGCATCGGCGATCGCCACTTGGCGTTGATGATTCACCCGCTCGAGACGATGGTTAGCACGGGAGAGTTTATAAAGTGCGATCAAATTGGTAATGCTATTGAGCACCTTAGCGTCATCCCAAGGTTTACCCATATAATCGGCCGCGCCCGCTTTCACTAGTTCAACTGCGGTTTCGAGTTGGGTCCACGCCGTCATCAGAATGATCGGCAGATCGCCTTGGCGTTCACGCAGGGCGTAAAACAGCTGCTTGCCTTCCTCGCCCGAGGTGGTGTCCCGAGTAAAGTTCATATCTTGGATCACTAAATCCACATCCTGCGTCGCCAATAACCCAAGGGCGTCATCCGGGCCATGGCAAGTCAGCACCCGATAATCATTGAGTTCTAGCATCAAACCTAGGGCTTGGCAGATGGCATGATTGTCGTCGACGATGAGGATAGTATCCATAAGTATGAGTGTTGTCCTATATAAAACTATTAACCGTAAAGTAACAAAAAGTGCAATAACATCCTATTGTTATCGCACTTTTATCGGGCTTTTATCGTACCTTGAGTGACATCAAATATTTCGCTATACGCTGCGGGTTGCCGTTGCTGGCGAAATATTTGCCGCCTTACGCGCCGGTAAGTAAACCGCCAGCGTGGTGACAATAAACAAACCTGCCACAGTAAATAATGGATAGCTTAAGTCCAACATAGGCAAGCTGTAGATTTTCATTAACTGTTGGCCTAACTGTATCGCTAACAAGCCGCCCAGCACGCCTCCCGCTAAGCAAATCAAATAGTTCTCCACGAGGAAGTAACTGATAATATCGCGCTTTTTAGCACCTAATGCGCGGCGGGTACCTATCTGTTTAGTGCGGCGCTGGATATTAAACATCACCATGCCCGTTAAACCGAGCGAAGTGATCAGCAGCAGCAACACCACCATCATAGTTAACACAGTAATCATCAATTTATGATCGCGATATGAGCTATCTTTTAAGGCCTCGATTGACTTAAATCCATCGAGTACTCGATTAGGATTCTCTGCCAGCAGCGCTTTTTTTATCGCGTCTTTAAGCTCGGCGTGAAACTCAGGTTTAGCCCGTACCATGTAAGAACTGCTACCATAATCCACATTTTGAATCACACTGTTTTCAAGGCTAGAACTGTCAATCCACGCGCCTTGCAGTTTTTCGACGACCCCAATCACAGTGATCTGCGCATCCTTGCCCTCGTACAACACTTTGCCAAGTGCGGATTCATCAGGCCAAACGGCTTTAGCTAACGCGCTGGAGATGATCGCTAAGCGACTCGGGCTATCGAGACTGTCCTTTAGTTCATGGGGATAAAAGTTACGCCCCTCAATCAGCTTAATGCCTAAGGTCTCAATGGTATGATCTGTCCCTAGATACATGGCAAATTGCGGTGTCGATTTAGCGCTATCTGGATCGGGGCCCAGATTCAACGTGCTCGACCAGCCGCCACCGCTTAACGGCAACATATTGGTTGAGGTCGCATCAATCACATTGGGTAGCCCCCGCAAAATTTGCTGATCAATTTTGTTTTGCGCGGTTTTATCAATCAACGGATCAAAGTTGAACAAGCTAAAGGTCAAGACTTCTGACTCTTTAATCCCCGAATCACGCTGCATCAGGGCTAAACGCTCTTGAATAATAAAGCTCGCATTCGCCACAATCGCCACAGACAAGATAATCTGAATAAGCAGTAAGATTGGGCCACTTTTACTGCGCAATAAACTGCTGAGAATAGGTTTAATATGCAACATAATGAGTCCCTTACTGGCTTTTCAGATAAACGCTAGGTTTAGTGCGACAAACAACCCACGCGGGATACAAGCCAGCCAACAAGGCTGTGCCTACCGCAATACTTGGGGTGATAATCCACATACTCGCCGATAAATGGGTTAACCCCTTCGAGACCTCAAACTGTGCCGATAAGCCGTAAAGTGACGCGTAGGCCCAAGCAAGTCCCAGCAAACCACCTAATAAACCAATCATGCCCACTTCCACCATGTATTGAGCGAAGATTTGGGCACGGCTAGCACCGATTGCACGGCGCACTCCCACCTCGGGTGCACGCTTGAGGAACTTTGTCAGCATCAAACCTAATATATTGACTAAACAAACACTTAAAAATAGTGCACTCAAGCCAACCAAGATTTTATTGTCTTCGGGCACCACATTATTGTATTCAAGCCAAGTCGCCACATCGGAGACTTTGACTGAGTCAGCGGCNGATTTATTATCCNTAAAACGGCCCAGGGCTTTTTGCTCCGCCACATAATTGCTGAGCCAAGAACGGTAACTGGCTACTGCGTCTTTATTTGGCAACTCAACCCAATACAGCAACCACACTTTTTCAGAGTTCAGGCGATCGCTGTAACTATTCATCGTCTCAAACTTCCAACCTGAAGTGTTACCCCATATATCAAACTCTTCGATAGGCGTCAGCGAAAACGGCACAAAAATTTGTTCCGTGTCGTTAAAGGCACCGTTAGTGGGATCATAATATTTAGGCTTAGGATCCCAGGCTTTAATCACCCCAACCACTTGATAAGGTTTACGATTAAGATAGATAACCTTGCCAACACTGTTTTGACCCGCAAACAACTTTTGATTGAGTTTATCGTTAATCACCACTTGATAAGCAGGTTCAGTGTCTACGGATTTGTCCCACGCATTTCCGTACAAAAATGGCACGTCAAACAGCTTAAAAAAGTCACTGTCCGTCACCCGAATGCTTTCTAAAATAGGCGCAAAATTAGCATCCTCCGTTTGCACAGCCATCCCAGTACGAAACATCGCCGCTTGGCGTTTAGGTAAGGTATTGTTGCGCAGATTCATCGCATCTTGATAAGTCACTAACGAGTTAAACTCATCCCAAGAATCTGGGCCTTGGCTCCAAAGTTGAACCGCATTTAACTCATCAGAGCGTTCACCCGCAGGATTAAATGACATCATCTTGTACACGTTTAACGTGGTGATTGTGATACCAATACCAATCGAAATCGCCAACACCATCAACAACGACAGCGCGGGGGTTTTCTTAATGCTGCGCCAAGCTAAATCAACATAATAAAAAAACATAATGCGTATCCTTAGTCAGCGTTGGCGACAAGTTTGTCTAATGGGTGCGGGGTCGCCGCAGTTTGCACACTGCCATGGGGCTGATACATAGTAAAATCACACACTTGACCGTCGACAATTTGAATATTGCGCTGGGCGCGGCGAGCGAGTTCGGGGTCATGGGTCACCATGATGATGGTGGTGCCCGCTTGGTTGATATTTTCAAGTAATTCCATCACTTGGCGCGCCATTAAGCTGTCGAGGTTACCTGTCGGTTCATCGGCGAGCAGGAAGCGTGGCTCACCGGCTAATGCACGAGCAATCGCCACCCTTTGTTGCTGTCCGCCCGAAAGCTGAGTGGGAAAATGCTTGAGTCGTGAAGCTAAACCCACTTGTTCTAATGCTTGCTGTACGCGGCGTTGGCGTTCCTTGGCATTAAAACCACGGTAGCGCAGCGGCACTTCGATATTTTCTGCCAAGTTAAGGTCGGGAATTAAGTTAAAGCCTTGGAAGATAAAGCCGATTTTCTCGTTACGGATAGCGGCGCTCTTGTTATCGCTCAGGTTAGACACGTTAATGCCATCGAGAAAATAGTCACCGTGGGTAAAACCTTCGAGCAAACCCGCGATATTTAAAAAAGTCGTTTTACCTGAGCCAGAAGGACCCGTGACCGCGACAAACTCGCCTTCATTCACTTCGAGGTTAAAATCGCGCAGGGCGTGGGTTTCCACTAAATCCGTTTTAAAAACCTTGCTCACACTCTTCATTGATAACATGTTAATTTCCTTAAAATAATCAAATCAATTTTACGCTGCATCTAAACGACTCGATGCATGGCAGCGTCATCAGCCGAAAAATGGCTCAACGACAGACTCTAAAAGCCACACAAAAACGCCCAATATAAGGTCGGCACTTTCGACCGAAACCTCACCCACTTGGCGAACCTCCTCCAATGGATTGGTCCATTCCAGCACATTCAGCCCAAGGAAAAACCAGCTATTGGCTTCACCGATACTCAACTCCACCGCGACCACCAATAGCAGTAAGGCCAACACGCCAAACATTTTTGATGACATCAACATGCTGAAATCAAATTGTGTATCACGCATATTCGGCTCCTATTCTTGTCCATGTCGCAGCAGGTTTCGTCATTCACCTTGATCACTGCGCTGTTATATTCATCAGATTGGTTATTTAGTAATTTACGAATATCGGTCATCAATGAATCCTGACCTGTTCGGCGTGGTTAAAAGGCTCGACACTGGATATCACCCACTCGTCTCCGGCTTTACCGCCATCCAGCACTTCGACTTGGCTCAGGCTCGTACTGCCGAGTTTGATTGCGCGGCGGCTGGCTAGATCGCCCTCAATTTGGTACACCTCAT
>Ga0065714_10065272_pt1 | contig 11238 bp, 10 predicted proteins | sample MisRhiReplicate2_FD_59101 | JGI IMG/M metagenome (GOLD analysis project Ga0065714, IMG submission 59101) | Miscanthus rhizosphere microbial communities from Kellogg Biological Station, MSU, sample Rhizosphere Soil Replicate 2: eDNA_1 v2... | ecosystem: Host-associated > Plants > Roots >... | reverse complement strand
ATCTTCAACTATGGCTGGTGTTGCCGTTGCGAGTAAGGTTTGATCGACCGCCGCCAAAAACATGGGCAAGAATACGGCCGAGAAAATGGCGAGAAAAACAGAAGTCGGTAAAGGGTCACTCTGGGATAACGCAGGCTCTAAGGACATATTGTCTCCGCTAACTCATCAGCCCAAGTGCATAAAAGAAAGTGCATAAAGAAGATGTGCTAAATTCGCCGTGCATTCCAATACTTAGACGCCCAATAACTGTTATGCAGGCTCGAAATCTTCACCCCTTGGCTAGTGGAAACATGGAGAAAATTATCGTCTCCCACATAAATGCCGACATGGTGCGTGCTCCAACCTGTCTTGAAAAATACCAAGTCGCCCTTGCGCAGTTGATTTCTCGGCACAGGTTTCCCTAGGGCTTGCTGTTCTTCAACCGTGCGCGGCAAGGTCATACCCAACATCTTCTGATAGGCAACCGACACAAAGGCCGAGCAATCTATGCCCCGCTTAGTGCCACCGCCTAAACGATAGGGCACACCGCGCCACTCAGAATGCAGTTCGGAGATATTGCTATCGTTCCAAACCGTGGCGGGTTCAACTTGCTTTACCACAGGCTTAGGTTCTGGCGCGCTAGCACAAGCGCCAAGGCCTAAGGCTAAGATAATTATCAGTAATCGTTTCATAGCTTCAAACTCATTGCAGGCAGATTTCACAGTAACGTAATTTTGAGTTTTTATCAGGTAAATTCAGGGCGGCTGAGGATCAAAACGCCCAAACACCCGCGCACTCTAGCAGACTAATGTAACCCAAAGCTTAAAACTATAACGCCGTCCACAATAAACGCACGCCCACCAGCACCATTAAAATCAATATGATGCGCTTAAATAACCTGTCGTTAATTTTATCTTGAATAAACAGACCTAGCTTTACCCCTAACCATGCCAGCGGCACCAGTAACAGAGAAACTAAAATATTCTCTTGGTTAATCTGCCCAAGCAAACTGTAGGGGATCAGCTTGACCAGATTTACCACAGCAAAAAATACCACAGCCGTGGCTAAAAATTCTGCCTTAGCCAAACGCAGCGGTAACAAATAAGCGTTGAGTGGCGGCCCGCCCGCATGGGCAACAAAGCTAGTAAATCCCGCAGTTAAGCCACACAAGCGTCCTACCAGAGGTGAAGGGGATGCTTGGGTTTTATCCCCCAGAATCAAACCATACAAACCAAAACCGAGGGACACACAACCTAAAATCGCCCGTAGATATTCTTCATTCAACCTATCAAACAACAGATAAGCGATAAAAATACCCACTATCGCCGCGGGCAGTAATATCCATAAATGACGCGGATTATGTTGCCCCCACCAAGAACGCACACTCAAAAAATCCATATAAATCAGCAGCGGCAACATAAGCGCCGCCGCTGTGGTAGGGCTAATGGCCAGCGCCAATAGCGGGACAGTTAAGCCGCCCACACCACCCGCAAAACCGGATTTAGAAATCCCCGTAATCAAGACTGCGGGTATCGCCACCAACCAAAAAAGAGGGTCCGTTAACATCAACACATCCTGAATAACGCTTTATGGCTATCAAGTTACCTGTTGTTGAGGTGATAAAAAAGTAAAAAATCCGCAGCCATTTAACTGCGGATTTTTGTTTTAGCTTTTGGCTATGCCGGACTAAGTGTTTGTGCTTACGCCGATTCTGCCGTCATGTTCACTAAGCGCGGTGTACTCTTAGTCGCTTTCTTGGCTGACACTGGGGTTTTAGGCTCTGGCATACGTATGGTTAATGACATCACTAACGCCACCACCAGCAGGACTAAAATCACGTTGAAGGTCGCAATAAATCCACCGAATAACGAGGCGACAATCGAACCGATAATACTGCCGACACCAAAACCTAAGTAGATAACCCCATAGTTTTTAGTCAGGTTATTCAAGCCGAAGAAGTCGCTTACCAATGATGGATAAACAGTGATAGTGCCACCAAAACTAAAGGCAACGCAGGCAACGGCGACGAAGAACAGGTTAGCATTCAAAGGGATGAACAGTAGTAACACCATACCGACTAAGGTGATGATCTGCGCCAGCGAAATAACGCGAATGCGGGGGATTTTGTCCGACAGGATACCCAGCACCAAACGACCACTGAGGTTCGCCATGGCAATTACCGCAACCGCATTAGCGGCGACCAATACTGGCAAGTCGACCATCTTCTCGCCGATATCTTTCGCTACACCAATCACATACAAACCACTCATACAAGCCGACAGGAACATCAATGCCAGCATCCAGTATTGTGGCTTACGCATGGCTTCTGCGAGGGTGAAGTCGCGGCTTTCGGCTTGCTGACTTGCGGCTGATTGTGCTGGCGCATCTTTCATCAACATGCCGCCACACAACACCAGCGCCATGGCGATTAAGCCCCACAGTTGGAAGGTGGTTTCAAGGCCAGTATTTTCGAGTAACAGCACGTTGATGTACTTAAATCCAAGGCTACCTAGACCATAAGCGCCAATCGCTAACGCCGAAATCAGCCCTTTGCGTTCGGGGAACCACTTCACGCAGTTAGATAAAGTCATTAAGTAGCCAGTGCCATCGGCAAAGCCCACTAAAATCCCGGCACACAGGTAAAGCATCATCAAGTTACTGGCTTGGGCAGTGAGTAAGAATCCCAGCCCGAGTAATAGGCCTGCGCCTAAGGTGACATTACGCACACCGAAGCGTTCCTGTAATTTGCCCGCCATGGAAGAAGCCACGGCCAAAGACAAACTCAGCAAACCAAATACAAACGCCACTTGGCTGACAGGCTCGTCGAGCTTCGCAGCCAACTGCGCATTGAACAGGCTCCAAGTGTAAACTGAGCCGAGTGCAAACTGGGTGATAATAGTACCAACTAAGGTCAGGTACCGAGTACGGTTCATCTCTTTAGTCATGATGCATCTCGCTTTAGGGATCAGGAATTGAGTCCACTATAAGAGAGATGCTATTCGCGCCGATCAATTAAGGCATGAAATACAGATCTGCAGGAATGAATGACAATTACAGCCTCATCAGCTGTCGAAAAGCCTTAATATTACTACGGCTAACGGGCACCTCGAACGACAAATCATGCAACCTAATCAGGTAAGTACTGTTGAACCAAGGCACGATTTCGCGGATCTTGTTGATATTGACGCAATAGGAACGGTGGCAGCGGAAAAAGCCCTCGGCGGGCAAGCGGCTGACAAACTCGCTAATGGTCATCTGCATCACATAACGGTCGGTGCGGGTATACACATAAGTTAGTTTTTCATCAGCCTCGGCGTAATAAATTTGCTCGCAGGGCGTAACGATAATCCGCTCCCCTTTGACTAAGTTCACGGTACGACTGGCATTACTCGCCGCTTCATGTTGCGGCTTTGGCGCTTGTCGCCCCGCCTGTTCAATCTTCTGCAATAAGCTGATGATCCGCGGCTCATTGTAGGGCTTGAGAATATAATCGAAGGCTTCGAGCTCGAACGCTTCTACCGCAAATTCTTTATAGGCAGTCACAAACACCACATGGGGTGGATGGGTCGATTTATGCAGATTCTTCGCCAGCAATAGGCCATCGATGGACGGAATTTGGATATCCAAAAACACCACATCAACCTCGTGATCCTGCAGATATTTAAAGGCCTCCAAGCCATCCTCAAAGCTTGCCACTATGTCTATTTCACTGTGGCTCTTTACTAAATACTCCAGCTCCTCACGGGCCAGATATTCATCTTCAACTATGATGGCTTTTAACATACTTGCGCCTCATTTTCCGGTAAATAAAAGCTGACTTCAGTCCCCGGCTCCAGCCGTTTAAGCTGCAGCCCTTCGCCGTACAATAACTTCACCCTCTGGTGCACATTCATCAGCCCAATACTGCTGCTTTCTATGCGACCCGCGGCGACGCCATCTATCACCTCTTGGCTGATGCCATAACCAGTGTCACGCACGGCCACGCGAATGCCAGAATCGAGTTTTTTCACTTCTATGGTCACTCTACCCGGCGCACTGCGCGGCTGAATGCCATGCAAAATGGCGTTTTCCACCAGCGGCTGTAACAAGAGGCAAGGTACACAAAAATGCACATCGTCGACATCGAACACCACTTCAAGCTTGTCGCCAAAGCGCGCTTGCTCAATCGCCACATAATCGCGTACTTGTTTGACTTCCTCTTGGATATCAATCAACTCATCGCCCTTGGCTAGGTTATAGCGCAGATAATCGGCCAGATTGGCAATCAACTCCCGCGCCTGCTGCGGCCGAATACGGATCAGTGAGGAAATCGCATTGAGGGCATTAAACAAAAAGTGCGGGTTAATCTTGCTCTGCAGCGCAGTGAACTCCGCCTTGCGGGTCATCTCCTGCAGTTGCTCGATACGCGACACTTCCATCTGGGTCGAAATCAGCTGCGACAAGCCCACAGCCATTTCCCGCAGCGAGCTGGTAATCCGATAGTTATTGCGATAATAAATCTTCAGCGTACCGCTTACAGTGCCGTTTTCACGTAGCGGGATTATGATGACCGAATGAAAGTCCGATAAATGATATTGGCGTAAGTCATTGTTAATAATGTTTTGATCTAGCTCTATCGCCCTTTGAGTCATCTCGCTAATCGCTTGATGACCATCGACCTCATAGTAATCTTTGCCAACGCCCATATAGGCTAATACATCGCGAGTATCGGTAATGGCCACGGCATCGGCGTGGATTTCATTACGGATCACACCGCACACTTGCTCTAAGGCATGGCGGTCAATTTTGCGGAAGAAAGGTAAGGTTTTGTTGGCAATATCCAGCGCGAGCTTGGCCTGTTTGGCGGCAATGAGCTCTTTCTCATCGTCGAGGTCTTGCACTAGTTTGATAATCAGTCCGATACACACAGTGCCCGCAATCATGGGATAGGCAATGTGACTCACAATCTCAACGCCCACTTGGTGCGGCTCTGTCAGCAGCCAAATCAACAACATGGTCAGTGTTTCGCACAACATGCCCGCCACAATGCCATAAATCCACAACTTAGATTTAGGACATTTATAGTAAATCCACGTCGCCATTAGACCGGCAATGATGCTGGCGATTAAACACGGAATAGAAGTATCGCCATCCATATCAATCAGATATCTATGTAGCCCCGACAACACGCCCGCGGGAATGCCGACCCAAGGGCCAAATAAAATCCCGCCGGAAATAATAGCGATAATACGCACGTTAACCAGCGCGCCTTCAACCTCAATACCGGTATAAGTACTGAACACCGCAAATAAGCAAAATATCGCCGCCACAGAGACCAGCTCTGCGGGGGTGTGATTACGCTTTTGGAATAAACGCTGGAACGGTCGAGTGCGGGTTAAAAAGAACAAGGTCATCAGCATCAAGGCCGCCCGTTCAAATACCGCCAGTAACATCATTTGATTTTCGAGCACGCTTTCCCCTTAATCAATCACGCTGAGTGACAGCCTAATTCTATATGTGAATTCTATCTGTGTTAGTGTTAAGCAGTATGCTGAATGGATTACGGCTTAGGCTGGCAATGTCGCCGCCAACACCGGTACCGATAAAAGATAGACTCGATTTTGCAGATCTGACTTAACGCGTGAAGGATTACAATCACCGAGACTAACCCAAAACTCGTCCACTATGACGGCTCGAGTAAAACATCAAACGCTAATGCCCACATAAATACAGGCTTGCTAAAGTAAAGGACAGCAAAAACTCCCATACACGCGGGCTCAGTCACATATTCACGTTTGAATCGGGTTAACAAAGTCTATTGAAGGACGATTTGCAAAATCCACGGGAATACCCGAAGCTAAAACCTTCGGCTCGAATGCAAGATGGGATCTGAAACCAGTTCAGCATGCCAGACTAACACTAACTAAGTGTGTCCTCGCAAAGGAATAAGGAGCGAACATGAGTGAAGTTCAAGCACAGTTTTATGGTGGCCCTAAGGAATGCCCAATTGAAAATGGCCGCATTCAAGTTCAACGAATTTCCCCAAAAATCAGTGATGTCGGCGGCATTCCCGTCGCACGGGCGATCCCACAAAAAGAGCGTCGTCTTATCGGCCCTTGGTGTTTCCTCGACCATATTGGCCCAGTCACCGACGGCCCTGAGCTAAACGTTGGCCAGCATCCGCACATTGGGCTGCAAACTTTTACTTGGATGCTCGAAGGCGAAATCATGCACAAGGACAGTCTCGGCAGCGCCCAAGTGATCCGCCCTAAACAAGTTAACTTGATGACCGCCGGACACGGTATCGCCCACACCGAAGAATCCGTCGCAGGCCATAGCACTATGCACGCGGCGCAGTTGTGGATTGCCCTGCCGCTTGAGTATAAAGATACAGCGCCGAGATTCGATCACTATCCCGAACTCCCGACGTGGCACGATGCGGGCGTTGATTTCACCCTACTGATTGGCAGTTGGCAGCATCAACAGGCGCCCACATTGCACTTCTCGCCGATAGTGGCGATGGATTTGTTTGCCGCCGAAAACACTGAGCTTACTCTGACTCTCGACCCGAGTTTTGAATATGCCCTCATGCCACTCGAAGGCTTTTTCCGTATCGATGACCAAAGCTTCAACAACAACGATCTCGCCTATCTGGGGATGTTACGCGAAAGCGTCACTGTCGAACTCGACGCGGGTTGCCGCATATTGCTAATCGGCGGCGCACCACTGGTCGACCCTGTCAGTATTTGGTGGAACTTTGTCGGCCACAGCAAAGACGAAATTGCTAAGGCTCAAGCCGATTGGGAAGCCCACTCGACACGTTTTGATACTGTGCCAGGCTATGACGGCAAGCGCTTAGTGCCACCGCCGATACCTTGGTGATCTTCAGCTAAAGAATGGCAGGCAAATACTTGATAGCTAGCCCATTAGCGTCAATCCGATAACTGCCCACGCCAGGAATGGCTTACCCCATGAGTCTATGGGGTAAGCCTGATTATTAGCTCGCAGCTTGATATGAGTGCGCGAGAACAGCCCGAGTAAACTGCACGCTAAGCCACTCACAGGGCTATAAATTTTACGGATTTTTTACGCGCTATCTTAAAATGGCTTTGTTAGAGTACAGACACTTTCTTTATATGCGTCTTTCTATCCATGACTTCATCCATAGCGGCTCCCATGACTCAATACTGGCGTTCGCACCCAACATTTTTTACTGGCACAGTGCTAGTTATCGCGATTTTTAGCAGTGCTTTTATCGATTATTTTGCTGGTTCCACCATAGCCGTGCTGCTGATCTTACAATTGGCCGTGGTGGCTGTGGCCCTGCAATGCAACGCTAACTTTGCCTATTTTGCAGCTGTGTTTGAGGCGACTAGTTTTAATTTTCTGTTTACCACGCCGCGCTATTCGCTACAGATGTTCAATCTTGAGGACATCCTCAATCTAACTGTGTTTTTACTTGTCGCCCTGACCACCAGCAAATTGGCCGAACTTTATCGCCGCCAGCAAGCTGCACTCGAACAAGCCCAGTTACGCAACAGCATCTTATTGTCGGTTTCCCATGACTTACGCACCCCGCTCTCGACCATTATAGGTACCCTGACGACACTTAAGGAATACATGCCTAAGCTCAGTGCGTCGCAAAAGACTGAGCTGATTGATAGCGCGGCTGCCGAGAGTCATCGTCTGCATCAATATATCGAAAACCTGTTACAGGCCACTAAGTTACAACACGGCGCCCTCAAATTTAACCTAGACGAAGCCAATCTGCGCGAAGTGTTACAGCGCACTATCGCCCGCTTTCAAACCGCGCAACCTAGGATCAAAATTCACAGTGAGCCAGAGCTACCACCATTAATGATTTGCAGCTCTTTGATTGAACAGGCGATTTTTAATGTGCTCGACAATGCCCTGCACTATTCACCCACCAGCCAACCTGTAACAGTCAATCTCTATCGCCACCAAGATATGCTGCGCATCGATATTCAAGACTTAGGACAAGGCATAGCCCCATCTCAAAAGGAGGCGATTTTCGAACTGTTTTACCGCCAACATCCTTCTACCGATGGCGGCGCAGGATTGGGCCTTCCTGTCGCCAAAGGCATTATTATTGCCCATAACGGGAGTCTCAGTGCCGAAAATGTTGCTCAAGGCAGTCTGATCCGCATCGCGTTACCGATAACGAAGGAAAATGTATAAATGGCTTACAAGGTGTTAGTCGTGGATGATGAGCCGCAAATTCATACCTTTATGCGGATCTCACTCGAGGCGGAAGGCTTTGAATACATAAGCGCCACCAGCATAGCCACGGCGCTCAAACAGTACCGCAGCCATCAACCGCACCTTATCGTGCTCGACCTCGGCCTGCCCGATGGTGATGGCATCGAGTTACTCCATGCGCTGCGCCAACAGGATAAGACCCCTGTGCTAGTACTCACCGCCCGCGATCAGGAGGAAGAAAAAATCCGCCTACTCGAGGCAGGTGCTAACGATTACCTGAGTAAGCCCTTTGGGATCAGGGAATTAATCGTTCGCATCAAGGTGTTGGTTCGCGACCTTGTGGATACCTCAAGCGGCGCCGATATGCTGCAATTTGGCCCACTCACTCTACAAAAGAGCAGCCATCAATGCTGGCTTAACCAGCAGGAAATCGCCCTCACCAAAAAGGAGTTTGCCCTACTCGTTCAGTTAATGTCCCACCCTGGGCAATTGCTGAAACAGAGCGACCTGCTGCGCAATATCTGGGGCGAAACTCACCAAGAAGATGGCCATTATCTGCGGATTTTAGTCAGCCAATTGCGTAAAAAGCTTAACGATAGTGACGAACAGCAACTGATCAAAACCGAGCCTGGCTTAGGGTATCGACTCACCGACCTCGGCCCGCCCTAGGCCAGCTCGCCTCACTCTTTAGTTCAACCACACAAGGATATGAAATGGCACATTTTACTGTCATCGGATTAGGCCGCTTCGGCGTCGCTGTTAGCCGAGAACTGATCCACTTAGGTCATACGGTCACTGGTGTCGATAATGACCATAAAGCTGTTGAAAAATATGTAGAAGTTCTTACCGAAGCCGTAATTTGCGATTGCGCAGATGAGGCGTCGCTAAGGGAACTCGATCTTGCCAGTAGCGAAGTTGTGATTGTCGCTATCGGTTTTGATATGCAATCGAGCCTGCTGTGCACACTGGCACTGAAAAATCTCGGCGTGCAAAATATTTGGGTTAAAGCCAGTAATAAGGCGCACCACACCATATTGTCTAAACTCGATGTTACTCGGATTATCCACCCTGAAGAAGATATGGGGGTCCGCGTCGCCCAGTCGCTAAACTATCCCATGGTGAATAACTTTCTCGCCATCGGCGATGGGCTCTATATTGTTGAAATCCATATTAAAGCCCATTTGCATCAAGCCACTGTTGGCCAACTGCTGGGGAGCTTGCAAGAGAAAAACACTGATGAGCAAATCAACGTGCAACGCAGCCCTAAGGGCAAAGTCGCGCCGTTAATGGTCAAACGAGAGCAAAGTGTATTTAGCAAGATTGATAGCGATTTTACCTTGCACACAGAAGATGCCCTATTCCTTTGCGGTAGCCGTGCCGAGTTAAAACAGCTCGCGCCAAGGTTGGTGTAAGGTGGTTCAATGGCATCCTTCGCTCACCCTAGAGCACACTCCTAAAAGCGGCAAAAAACTCTTTGGCGCGCCGCCCTTTATTTTAAGTGCAAGCTTTGCTCTGTTGATCCTCGTCGGCACATGTTTACTTAAACTGCCCATCGCCACTGTGTCGCCCATTACTTGGCTGCAAAGCCTGTTTACCGTCACCTCGGCGGTGACAGTAACAGGGCTTGTGGTCGTCGATACTGGAAGTGTGTTCACGCCCTTTGGCCAAGTGATAATCGCGCTGTTAATTCAATGCGGGGGTTTAGGCTTGATGACCTTTGCGATTGTCACCCTTATCGCCCTTGGCGGTAAGATTGGCTTCTTGCAGCAAACCGTTGCAAAAGAGGCGTTTAATCAAACCGATACCTCGACATTAGTCTCAACCGCCAAAGCCGTATTTGTGTTTTCGCTGTTGGTTGAAACCGTAGGCATGCTGATTCTATCAGTGCATTGGAGCCATGAGCTCGGCTGGCAAACCAGCTTATTCCACGGTTTTTTCTATACGATTAGCGCCTTTAATAACGCAGGTTTTGCCCTCAGTGCCGACAGCCTAATGCCCTATGTGGCCGATCCCGTGATCAACCTAACCATCACAGGTTTATTTATCATTGGCGGTTTAGGATTTTCGGTGTGGATAGATCTTCGTAGGAACAAACGTTGGTCAAAACTCAGCGTTTACAGCCGCATGATGATCACCGGCACTATTGTCATCAACGCGGTCGCCGTGATTGCGATTTACTTTATTGAGTACAACAACCCCAACACCTTGGCGCCCTTAAGCGAACTCGGCAAATGGTTAGCCTCATGGTTTCAAGCCGTTACACCGCGCACCGCAGGTTTTAATACCCTAGCGATTGACCAACTCGAAGACGCCAGCACCTTGCTCATACTCGTGCTGATGTTTATCGGCGGCGGCTCATTAAGTACCGCCAGCGGCATTAAAGTCGTCACCTTTATGGTGCTGATTTTGGCCACTTATGGTTATTTACGCCGCGACGAAGCCATCTATGTGTTTAAACGGGAAATCCCCAAAGATACCGTCAGCAAAGCCTTAGCGCTGACTATCATCTCTTTAGTCGTATCTTGGCTGGCCATTTTCATACTGGTATTAAGCGAGAAAGCACCGTTAATCGATATCGTTTTCGAGGCCATATCCGCACTGGGCACTGTCGGTTTGTCCCGCGGTTTAACAGGTAACTTAACTAGCCTAGGCCAAGCCATCATCATCTTTATGATGTTCATGGGTCGCCTCGGCCCACTGATGCTGGCCTACTTTCTTGCCAACCCAAGGGTAAAAAAACTGCGCTATGCAGAAACCAAATTGGCAATTGGTTAAATTAATTAGTTGGATGGCAGGCACTGAAAAATAGTCAGTGCCGCTATTGGTTCAACTCAGCTTAGCTGTGGGCGATCAACAACTGGCACAGCGGGGCGTTAATGTAATAATTAGCGCGCCCCACTTTTTGTTTCGTTAAAAATCCGTACTCGACCAGTTGCTCTAAATATTTAGTGACGCCAGTAGTAAGTAAAACAAACGAGTCTATATAGATAAATTTCGCTCTTTTTTATACTTAAGAGAGTCAATATGTGTAATTTTCCTCAAAAATTATACATGACGGAG
>Ga0065714_10003416_pt1 | contig 11239 bp, 10 predicted proteins | sample MisRhiReplicate2_FD_59101 | JGI IMG/M metagenome (GOLD analysis project Ga0065714, IMG submission 59101) | Miscanthus rhizosphere microbial communities from Kellogg Biological Station, MSU, sample Rhizosphere Soil Replicate 2: eDNA_1 v2... | ecosystem: Host-associated > Plants > Roots >... | reverse complement strand
AACATTGGGCGTAAAAGCATTGTCGAGATATCTTCATCGCTTTTTAAAATATAAAAATTTAAACCAGGTAGTGCTTGTGGGTAATTCGCTTGGTGGCCATGTTGGTTTAGTATTTACAGTTGCTCATCAGGAATTTGTTAAAGCGCTGGTACTTACAGGTAGCTCTGGTTTATACGAAAATGCTTTTGGAGGATCTTTCCCACGTAGAGAGAGCTACGATTATATTAAGGAAAAAGTAGAATTTACTTTTTACGATCCGGCAACGGCAACCAAAGAACTGGTAGATGATGTTTTTAAAACGGTTAACGATAGATCAAGGGTTATTCGTATTTTAACCATGGCAAAATCTGCAATACGCCACAATATGGCTAAAGAACTTTCGAAAATTACCATACCAGTTTCCTTAATATGGGGCAAAAACGATAAGGTTACTCCGCCTGAGGTGGCAGAAGAATTCCACCAATTGTTGCCGAACTCCGAATTAAATTGGGTTGATAAATGTGGGCATGCGCCCATGATGGAACACCCGCAGATATTTAATGCATTTTTAGAGAAATTTTTAGATAGAATATTGTTAAAATAAATGTTTGCAGCAGAAATCATATCAGATGCAATTCCATCACTAAGAACCGATGATACGGTGCAGAAAGCTTTAGATCGCATGAACGATTTTAAACTGAAGCATTTACCGGTTGTTAACGAGGTAACTTTATTAGGTTTGGTTTCTGAAGATGATTTATTAAATATTGATAATCACGATACACTTTTAAGCGATAGTGCTGTAAACACGCTTAATGTTTTCGTGTTGAGTAATGCACATACCTATGATGTAATCAGGTTATTTAGCCAGTTAAAATTAACAGTTGTTCCGGTTTTAGATCAACAGAAAAATTATGCTGGTTTAATTCCTATCAATAGTATGGTAAATGCTATTGCCGAACAGTATGCGGTAAATGAACCTGGCGGAATTATAGTTTTGGAGATTAGTAACCGTGATAATTCTCTGGCACATATTGCGCAGATTATTGAAGCCGACAATGCGCAGGTACTCTCTTCTTATGTGAACTCTTTCGAAGATTCCACACGTCTGGAAGTAACGATCAAAGTAAATAAAACAGAAATCACTTCATTGGTAGCCTCTTTCGAAAGATATGATTATCTGGTTAAAGAGGTATATAATAATACCCAGATTGATGATGGATCGCAGGAGCGTTACGATTCTTTCATGAACTATTTAAATGTATAAACCTACTTTATGAGGATTGCAATTTACGGCAGAGATTTTAACGATACGGTTTTGCCCTATGTACAAGAGGTTTTTAATCATCTAGCCGAACATCATATTCAGCCTGTTTTATATTCGAAATTTAAAACATCACTTCATGGTAAAATTAAATTGCCCTCAAATACCATCATTTTTCATAATCATGCCGAATTAAAGGCGCTTGCCGATGTGTTGTTAAGCTTAGGAGGAGACGGTACTTTACTCGATACCTTATCGTTGATCCGCAATTCGGGCATACCCGTAATCGGGATCAATTTTGGCCGCCTGGGATTTCTGGCCAGTATCAACAAAAACGAAATTGGATCAGCACTCAATGCCCTGATCAATGAGGAATATACCTTAGATTCCAGGTCGCTTTTGACGTTAGAATCGGATAATGGTTTATTTGGTGAAGAAAATTTTGCGTTAAACGATATTACCATTCACCGTCGAGATAATTCGGCTATGATGATTATCCATGCTTCAATGAACAATGAGTTTATCAACTCTTATTGGGCCGACGGATTAATTATAGCCACCCCAACAGGCTCTACAGCATACTCTTTAAGTTGCGGTGGCCCAATTATTTATCCAGATTCTAAAAATTTTGTTATTACACCTATTGCGCCACATAATTTAAATGTGCGACCAGTAGTTGTACCAGATAACAATAAGCTCTCTTTTGAGGTAGAAGCCAGAGAATCAAAATTTTTGGTTTCGTGTGATAGCCGAACCGTTACCGTAGAACGTTCAGTAAAAATTAGCATAAAAAAGGCAGATTTTTGCGTAAATCTTATCCGCCTTAATAATGAAACCTACTTAAACACGTTAAGGAATAAATTATTATGGGGCATTGATACCCGTAACTACTAAGTATGATGCCAGGCAAACAGCTATTAATTATTCTCTTTTTCATCCTTAGCGGGCAGCTTGTCCAAGCGCAGCGTGCAGTAATAGGTGAACCTTCTTGGGAACTTGGTGTAATGGCTGGTGGTGCCGGTTATATGGGCGATCTTAATCAGACTAATCCTTTATATATCAGTGGTTTGTCTGGTGGGGTTTATGTGAAGCGTAACTTTAACCAATACCTGGGTGTTCGTTTAAATTATAATTACGGGCAGGTAAAAGCTGATGATTCCTATTCCAGCAATGAGCAGTTCCGAGAAAGAAACCTGCGTTTTAAAACATCACTGAACGAATTTAGCGGACTGGTAGACTTTAATTTTTTTAATTTTAACCTTGGAGGCGGAACGCGTCAATTTACACCGTACCTGTTTACGGGAGTGGGTTTACTTGTATTTAAACCAACTGTAAAAGTAAATGGCGAGCGTTATCGGTTAGATCGCCTGGCCACCGAAGGACAGGAAAATGGATATAATAACGCCGTTTTAACCATTCCTTATGGTCTGGGCTTAAGGTATAATTACAAAGATACCTGGAGCGTTTTTACCGAATTGGGCTACAGAACACCGGCAACCGATTATATTGATGATGTAAGCGGCCGTTATCCGGTTAACCAGGTGATTGTTGGAAATGGCCAAAATCAGGTTAATTTATCCGATCCCTCACGCTATAAAATTGGACAGCCGGGAACCCAGAGAGGCGATTTTCGAAAAAGGGACACTTATCTATTTGTTAGTGTTGGCATATCTTTTACCTTTGTATCCTCAAAATGCTATTCCTTTTAAGCTGATTTTGACATAATTAATGGGATTTAAAGAACAAATAGACTATAGCCGCCTGCCAAAGCACATTGCCGTAATCATGGATGGTAATGGAAGATGGGCAAAAGGCCAGGGCAAAGTGCGGGTTTTCGGACATGAACAAGGGGTGCTTTCTGTAAAAGACATTGTAGAAGGCTGTGTTGAAATAGGTATTGAGTACCTTACTTTATATGCTTTTTCTACCGAAAACTGGAACAGACCCAAAGAAGAGGTAGATGCTTTAATGCAGATTCTGATTTCTACCATCAACAAAGAAACTGAAACACTTAATAAAAAAAATATTAAGCTGAATGCCATTGGCAATATTGAATCTTTACCTCAAGAGTGTATTGATGATTTAAAAGAAGCCATGGAAAAAACAGCCCATAACGAAAAATGTACTTTAACACTTGCGTTAAGTTATAGTGCGAAATGGGAGATTTTGGAAGCCGCCAAAAAAATTGCTTCAGCGGTAAAAGACAATGTCATTTCTTTAGATGATATTAACGAAGACCTGTTTTCATCGAAACTAACAACCGTAAATATACCAGATCCTGAACTCATGATCAGAACCAGTGGCGAACATCGTATCAGCAATTATCTGCTTTGGCAAATGGCTTATACCGAATTTTATTTTACGGATGTTTTATGGCCGGATTTCAGAAGTGAAGATCTTTTCGAGGCCATTGTAGACTATCAAAAACGCGAACGCCGTTTTGGTAAAATTAGCGAGCAATTAAACTAATTTTTCTTTTAACACTTTTTAACAAGCGTTTAAGCTAACTTAGCACCACTTTTATACGATAAATGAAACCATAATAAGGGAACAACATAAAGTAATTTTGCTTTATAAAATACCGTTACCTTTTGGTCATTACTGAACAAATAATTTTAATGAAAAGAATATTTCAAGTTTTAATCCTACTAGTTTTAGCCGCTCCGGCCTTCGCTCAAGTACGTCCACAAGGTCAGGCTCCGGTAACCCCTTCATTAAAGGTTGGTGGCTTAGATCTCGATTATTTTAGTCCAAAAGAATACATTATTGGAGGTACAACGGTAACCGGAACCCAATATTTAGATAAAGAAGTATTAATCACCTTATCTAAATTAACTAAAGGCGATAAAATCGTTCTTCCTGGGGAAGCAACTTCTGATGCAATTAAAACGTTGTGGGCACAAGGTTTGTTTGATGATGTTAAACTTAACATCGAAAAATTTGTTCAGGATTCTGTTTATTTTGAAATTGAAGTAGTGGAACGTCCGCGTTTAAGTTCTATAGATTTAAAAGGTATCCGTAAATCTGAAAAAACTGCCATTCAGGAAAAGTTAAATGATAAAACGGGTAAAATCGTAAACGATAACTTATACAATACCACATCGGCCATTGTTAAGAAATACTTATTGGATAAAGGCTTTTTCTTTACCAAGATCGATTACAAAACGCGTAAAGATCCGAATGCAGAAAACAGTGTGGTATTAGAAGCGAATATTGATAAAGGTCACCGTGTTAAAGTACAACATATCGATTTTACGGGAAACAAAGATTTCAAATCAGCAAAACTGAGAAAATTCCTCAAAAACCCTAAGCAGTTTGCCTGGTGGCGTTTTTGGGGCTCAGGAAAATTCGCAAAAGAGAAATACGAAGAGAATAAGGTTAAAATGATTGCTAAAATGCACGAGAAAGGTTATCGTGATGCGGAATTATTAAAAGATACCATTTACCAGTATAACAATAAAAAAGTTAATATTAGAATGGACCTTTACGAAGGTAAAAAGTATTATTTCGGTAATATAACCTGGGCAGGTAATGCCATTTATCCGGATAGTATTCTGAAAAAAGTATTAACCATTGAAAAGGGTGATGTGTTTAGCGAAGAAAAATTAAATAAAAAATTAAATGGTGGTGGTGAAAACGGTGGCGACATTAATAGCATGTATACCGATAATGGATATTTAACCTTTAATATCGATCCGGTACAGACCAAAATTTATGGCGATACTGTTGATGTGGAATTACGCATGTACGAAGGACCGCAATACACCAACAACCGCATTACTATAAAAGGGAACACAATTACAAATGATAAAGTTGTTTTACGTGAGATCCGTACTAAACCAGGACAGAAATTTAACAAAAGTGATTTAATCCGTACCATTCGAGAAATTGGTCAATTAGGTAACTTCGACGAGTCTAAAACTGTACCTACACCGCGGCCTAACCCGGCAGATGGTACTGTAGATATTGAATATGCAGTAGAAGAGAAACCTTCAGATCAAATTGAACTATCAGGTGGTTTTGGTGGTGGCCGTATCATTGGTACATTAGGTTTAACTTTCAATAACTTTTCGTTGCGTAACTTATTTAATTTAAAAGCTTATAAACCATTGCCAAAAGGTGACGGACAGAAATTAAGCTTACGTGGACAAACCAACGGTAAATATTATCAATCGTATAGTTTCTCATTCTCACAACCCTGGTTTGGTGGCGAGAAACCGGTAAGCTTTGGAGTGAGTGCATTTACCTCATTACAATCTAACGGTATAAGTAGCAGTGATCCTCTATTTCAAAAAATCCGTTTAAATGGGGTAACAGTTAGTTTAGGTAGAAGATTAAATTGGCCAGATAACTACTTCCAGTTAACCCACGCGGTGAGTTTGCAACAGTATATCTTAAATAACTATACAGGTTACCTATTCAGCTCTGGTACATCTTATAACTTAAGTTTATCACAAGAAATTAGCCGCGATTCAAGAGATTCGCCAATCTTCCCTAAATCGGGATCATTCATACGTTTCACTGTTCAGGCAACGCCACCATATTCACTGTTCAACAAAGTGAATTATGCAACTGCATCTGATAAAGAAAAATACCGTTTTACCGAATACCATAAATGGAAATTCGATTCGCAATGGTACCAACGTGTTGCAGGTAATTTAGTAGTTAAGGCGCAGGCACAATTCGGTTTCTTAGGTCAATATAGCAAAGCTGTTGGTCAATCTGCATTTGAGCGTTTCAAATTGGGTGGTGATGGTATGCAGGGATTCGATTTCTTACAGGGATCTGAACTAATCGCGATGCGTGGTTATGCAAACAATACCGTTATCCCGAATGGTTCTGATCCAAGAATTGCACAACAATCCGGTAGCCCGATTTATACTAAATATGTATTAGAAGCCCGCTATCCTGTAATTGCCAGTCAGCAGGCAACAGCATTTGTTTTAGCCTTTGCCGAGGCCGGTAACACCTGGAACAGATTTGGCGATTTTAATCCTTTTAACGTGAGAAGATCAGTTGGTGTGGGTGCACGTATCTTCTTACCTATATTTGGTTTATTGGGTATCGATTACGGACATGCATTTGATAGGATCCCTGGAGTGGCAGATGGTGGTAAGCAAAACTTTACTTTTAGTATCGCACAACAATTAGGTGGATTTTAATTGATAAAGAACAAAAAATTAACTAATTATGCAATAAATCATTGCAATAGGAGTTTAAAGAAAGCTTAGGTTATTCACTATCATTAAAACACACACACAAATGAAGAAGTATCTTTTTATCGCATTCCTGCTTTGCACTTCTATCGGTGCTTTTGCACAGAAGTTTGCTTATGTAGACACGGAGTACATTTTGAAACATTTGCCAGAATATAAATCGGCACTCAGTCAGTTAGATGTAGCATCTAAACAATGGCAGCAGCAGGTTGATCAGAATTTTTCTGAAATTGACAGGATGTACAAGGCTTATCAGACTGATCAGGTTTTGTTAACTGATGATATGCGCAAACGACGTGAAAACGAGATTATAGAAAAAGAAAAACAGGCTAAAGAATTTCAACGTTCAAAGTTTGGGCCGGATGGAGATCTTTTTCAAAGCAGGGTAAAATTAATTAAGCCTATTCAGGATAAAGTAGCTGAGGCTATTAAACAGATTGCAAAATCAAAATATCTAGACTTCATTTTTGACAAAAGCAGTGAAGCAACCATGATGATTTATGCAAGTAGCAGTTACGATGTTAGTAATGATGTAATTGTAAAATTAGGTTACAAACCAGGGACTGTAAATAATTAGTATATTCGCCCTGATTTTTGAAGGAAAACAATTAGAAAAAAATAAAAAAAGTAAAATAAAACGATGAGAAAGTTAATTAACGTATTCTTTGTAGCAGCAGGGTTATTGTTTACAGCGAATATGGCAAGTGCACAACAAAAATTGGGTCACATTAATTCTGAGGAGGTTTTTGCAAATTTACCTGAAGCTAAAACAGCTCAAACTACTTTAGAAACCTTAGGTAAACAAAAGCAAGCTGATATTGATGCAATGATCAAAGAATATCAAAGCAAAATGGCTGCTGCAGAAGCTAAACAAAAAACTTTGAGTGAAGCTAACAAAGAAACAGTGGGTAAAGAATTACAAGCTGCAGGTCAAGAATTACAGGATTTAGAAAAACGAATTACCGATGCACGTACTAAAGCATCGCAAGATATAGGTACCAAACAAGGTGAATTATTTCAACCTATCCAGGCTAAAGTAGCAACAGCCATTTCTGCTGTAGCTAAAGAAAAAGGTTTAGCTTATGTTTTCGATATCGCAAACGGACAAGGCGGTAACAATTTAGTATTCTGGGATGGTGGTGATGATATTACCGCTGCAGTTAAATCTAAATTAGGTATTTCAGCAACCGCTGCAAAACCAGCTGCACCTAAGAAATAGTCATGAATTCGGAGTCATAAGTCTCCTGACCAGTTCAAAATATAAGGCGGAATTAAGTATTTTAACTTAGTTCCGCTTTTTTGTTGGAAGACAAATCGTCATCTCGACCGGCACACAGTGAAGTGGAGAGATCTACCTCGAGATAGATTTAGCTTCGCTGAGCACTTCGTGGTTCTCGACTTCGTTGCACTTCGCTCGAAATGACGGCAAATTAGAAAAGTGAAATGCAGAAACTTTATTGAGTAAAGCATTTCAACCCTTCCAATTGCAACTTTACAACATTCAAACAAATATTTCAACTTTACAACATCCGAACATTCCAACTAACATTGTAACTTTACAACTTTAAAACTTCCAATACAATGAAGGCTTCGCCCATAGGTATTTTCGATTCAGGGTACGGTGGTTTAACGGTATTCCGTTCTATTGCCGATAAATTGCCCGATTACAATTACATCTATTTAGGCGATAATGCCCGTTCGCCCTATGGCGATCATTCTTTTGAGACCATTTATAAATATACTTTAGAATGCGTAGAATGGCTTTTTGCAAAAGGGTGCCATTTGGTTATCCTGGCCTGTAATACGGCATCAGCAAAAGCGCTCAGAACCATCCAGCAGGTAGATCTTCCTGCTAAGTATCCCGATAGAAGAGTGCTTGGTGTAATCAGGCCTACAGCAGAGGTAATTAATGATTATACGAGTACCAAATCAGTAGGGGTAATGGGAACAAGAGGTACGGTTAATTCTCAATCCTATCTTTTAGAGATCAGTAAATTTTTTCCTGAGATTAAGGTTTATCAGCAAAGCTGTCCGATGTGGGTTCCGCTGATCGAAAACAACGAACACCTAGCGTCCGGAGCAGATTTTTTTATCAATGAATATTGTGATCAGTTATTAAGCCAATCGGCAGATATTGATTGTGTATTATTGGCCTGTACACACTACCCTTTATTAATGCCTAAACTGAAGAAAGTATTTCCCGATCATATCAATATTTTAACGCAGGGTGAGATTGTAGCTGAGCGTTTGCTCGATTATTTAGAAAGACATCCAGAGATTGAAGGAAAACTGGCTAAACAAAGAAAAAGACATTTTTATACCAGCGGCGATCCTGCTGCATTTGATGCACATGCTTCTATATTTTTTGGCGAAGCACTGAAGTCGGGTAAGATGTGATGGATATGAATTGTTGAATGACCAGATTGTTTCATTGTTGACTGCCAATCGCCGGCTAAAATCGGTTAACTACAAATTACTAACTGGCAGCCGATGTCTGGTTAGTACTGTTCGCCAAGATGAAATGTTAATGGATTGAGGATGTTTTATGGCAAACCTATGCTCTTTTTTAAGCAGATAGGAATGTGTTATGAAACTATTCTTGAACAAGGACCTTCGTACCTGCTGGCGGTCAGCATCGGCCCTGGCTTACCGAAGAAAGCCCAAAAGCAGAGCCTGGCTTTACCTTTTAGGTAACCAAAAGGTAAAGAATAGGTACAGAAAAGGTAACCAAAGGGTAAACCTGGGGTTAACTTGGTGTAGAGAAAGGGTAAACAAAAGGTAAAGAAAGGGTAAGCAATTTTTTTGTTAAGATGGATTGTCCTATGCAGAATGTAGTTTAATTGCTCTTAAACTCCTAACTTAACACTTCAAGATCATTACTCTGGCAATTTCGCTACCCTGGTAAGCACTGTAGGCGAAGATAATGCTTCTAAAAAGGCAACAACTGCATCTTTTTCTGCCATACTCAATTTTAATCCCTTTAATAACTTATCGTTTTTAGGTAGTAATGGATCATTAACCTGTTCCGGCTTTACACGTTGTACCGGCATGCCTACATTGTACATGTTCATTACGCCATCCATATCCGGGAATAAACCATTGTGGAACCAAGGAGCCGTTTTCATTACATTTCTTAAGCCAGGGGTTTTAAACTTACCCACATCTTCTGGTTTCTTAGTGACGTTGTATAAACCCAGATCCTCATATTTACGTCCATAATAGGTTAAACCATCATTATGAAATTCATTATCGGTAAAAAATGGTCCGTTATGACAATTGATGCAGCGTGCTTTGGTGCGGAATAAATGTAAGCCCACCAGTTGCTGGTCGGTCAATGCTTTTTTGTCTTTCGCCAGGAAACGATCGAAAGGGGTTCTTCTGCTCACAATACTGCGCTGAAAAGTAGCCAGACTTTCGAAAATCCTTTTATTGGTAATTTCTTTTGAGCCAAAGGCAGCCGTGAAAAAAGGTTGATAGCCTTTAATTTTACTGAGCTTTTTGGGTAAAACTTTCATGTCCTGGTGCATCTCGTTATGTGCTGCCACGGGACTGCCAGCCTGCTCTTCTAAACTGTTTGCCCGGCCATCCCAGAACAGGCGTTTGTAAAACCAAACATTCTCTAGAGATGGTGCATTGCGGATATTGGTTAAATGATCGTGACCAACAGAAACCTGGCGGCCATCTGTCCAGTGTAAATCTGGTGCATGGCAACTAGAGCACGAAATCTGGTTTGAACCTGATAACGAAATGTGTGCATTTTGCGATAACTATGCAAGTTGTTTAGGAAGCTCTAATTGATAATGTATTATTATCTTAGAGGGTAATGCATTATAATTATCTTAAATCGCTATAATTGTCGGTTGTCAATTTCTGTTGCCAATCAATATAAGAGTAGTATTATTACGAATACTTTTATACTAGTTGTATCTTGCGATTTTTGTATCATAATATGTTATTAACTGTTTGTTTTTAAACTATATTTGTAGTCTATGTGAACTATAACTCAAATTTTTATGAAAAAAACATTAGCATTATCTCTTATTTTTTTAATTCTTATCATTAATTTTTCTTGTAAAAAGGAAGTAAATACTCCTCAAGAAGCTGTAAACGGGTCACTTAAAAGTAGGAATGGGGAACTTTCCTTGAAGCAAAAAAGAAAATTATCAACTACGGAAGGTTACATTTTCGATTGGGCTAACGGAATAAGCCTTGAAGAAAATTTAAATGCGGATTGTAGTGATCAAGGAATTTTTTTAGATACAGATGGGAATGAGAGCCTATATATTCCTGATCAAATATATAATGCTGGGGGTGCCCCGGCAATAGGAGTAGTCGCCAGTACCGTTCCTCTTTTTGGTTATTATCCTGCTGCTCCAGATCCAAATCAAGCTATTCTTGTTTTCGAAGTGGGGGCAAATAGTGATATTGATGATTATTGTGAATGTATTATTGCTCATTCGCCCACTCCATTTGTGAAGAAAGATTATTATTAAAGATCTTTCAGATTAATAATCAATATTGTATAGCCATTTTAAAAAAAAATAGAATAATTCACAATAATTTCTTTAAAGGAAAATTAAAACTTATAATTTTCCTTTATTGTTAATTAAAACTCATCATTTCAAAAGAAAACACTTTTGTTTAGGTTGTAATAGTTTAAAAGGATAACTTTGCGGCTTCAAACCCACACAATGAGTGATCAGATAAAACACGAATGCGGAATCGCTTTTATTCGCCTGTTAAAACCACTTTCTTACTACCAGCAAAAGTACGGTACAGC
>Ga0065714_10065271_pt1 | contig 11247 bp, 12 predicted proteins | sample MisRhiReplicate2_FD_59101 | JGI IMG/M metagenome (GOLD analysis project Ga0065714, IMG submission 59101) | Miscanthus rhizosphere microbial communities from Kellogg Biological Station, MSU, sample Rhizosphere Soil Replicate 2: eDNA_1 v2... | ecosystem: Host-associated > Plants > Roots >... | reverse complement strand
GGTATTAAAGGTGTTATTTTTATGCCAGAAATTACCCCAAAACAAAAGGTAAAACAAACCTATATGTTTGGTGGCGACAGTGTAGAGGTAGTTTTGGTTGGTGATACTTTCGACGATTGTTTGAAAGAGGCTTTGGCTTATAGTGCCGAAAAATCAGCCACTTTTATCCCGCCATTTGATGACGAAAAAGTAATTGAAGGACAGGCAACGGTTGGTGTAGAGATTTACGAAGACCTGCCGGATTTAGACATTTTGATAATGCCTGTTGGCGGTGGTGGTTTGGCTTCAGGCGTGAGTGCTTATATGAAAACAGTTAAACCGGATGTAAAACTGGTTGGTGTTGAGCCACTGGGGGCACCATCCATGGTTACGGCTATGGAACACGGTGGCCCTTATACATTAGCAGAAATAGACCGTTTTGTGGATGGCGCCGCCGTAAAGAGGATTGGCCACATTACCTACGAATACTGCAAAGAACTGCTTGATCAGATGCATTTGATCCCTGAAGGAAAAATCTGTACTACAATTTTAAAATTATATAATGAAGATGCCATTGTGGTAGAACCTGCCGGCGCACTATCTATCGCCGCATTGGATCAGCTGAGAGACCAGATTGTGGGAAAAACAGTAGTTTGTGTCGTAAGCGGTGGAAACAACGATATAGAGCGCATGCAGGAGATCAAAGAGAAGTCTTTACTTTTCGAAGGCTTGAAACATTATTTCATTGTACGTTTCCCGCAAAGACCAGGCGCTTTAAAATTATTTGTAAACGAGGTTTTAGGTCCGCAGGATGATATTACCCGTTTTGAGTTTATAAAAAAAACCAACAGGGAAAATGGTCCGGCGCTGGTGGGCATTGAACTTTCGAACAAAAACGATTATGCCAGCTTGTTGCAGCGTATGAAAGATTTCAAATTTGAAATTATTGAACTAAACCAGGATCAGACTTTGTTTGAGTATTTGGTTTAATGGTCTAATCTTTAACCGCAAAGGGCGCAAAGTTTTTCACAAAGTACCCAAAGGCGGTTCGTCATTCCCAACTTAATTGGGAATCCTAATGCAATAGCTTTAAGATTCCCGCCTGCGCTGGAAAGACGACGACTCTTTTATATATATTTATAAAAATGAATTTCAAAGACTTAAGCAACAAAGTATTAATTTCAGATAGGAATATCGACTGGGAAGATTTAGGTGCAGGCGTTAAACGCAAAATTATGGCTTACGATGACAACCTGATGTTGGTTAAGGTAGAATTTGAAAAAGATGCCATTGGTACCATTCACAATCACCCTCATTTACAGATGAGTTATGTGGCCAAAGGAAGTTTTGAAGTGAGTATAGGCGATGATAAGAAGATCTTAAATGAAGGTGATGTTTTCTTTGCATCATCAAACGTTTTTCATGGTGTGGTTTGTCTGCAGGCTGGCTTATTAGTTGATATCTTTAATCCGCATCGGGAAGATTTTTTGAAGTAAGGCCGGTGATCCGTCATTTCGAGCGGAGTGCAACGCAGTCGAGAAACCTATCTCGAGGTAGATCTCTCCACTCCACTGCGTTCCGGTCGAGAGGACGACACTATGTGTGAACACCCTAAACCTTACTCAAAAGTAAACCTCACATTCTTATAACCCAATCCTTCAATAATTGGCTTAAGCACGGTTGTCGCATTGGTTTTCGTCTGTGCTAAAATGCTCGATTTTTTAACTTCTGCAGTAATTTGTCTTTCAGCTGCTTTATAAGCTTCGTCTACTAAACTGGCCTCGCGGAAGAAAGCCATCTTTGTATCGTAAACACGTGAGTTTTTATGGTCGATTTTTACGTAACAGATTTCAGGCTGTGGTAAATTTACTACAGCGGTGTCCGCATCAATGCTAATATCTTCGCGCGCAATTTTAGTCAGGTCGATACAGCCTACGGCCTCGGCTTTAACAATCAATAAAACACTGGCTTCGGGTAAAAAATCTGTTTTATTTTTATGTTCCAAAACATCACTAATCTGGTATCTCACGAGTTCCAATTTACCAATAGCTTCAATTTTCTCTACCAGAAGCTGATGTTTGCTCTCTACAGTGGTATTGATACTAAACTTTTTGGAAATAAATAAGTACCCTGCAGCGACTAAAATTAACCAGGGTAAAAGTCGGAAAAAGAGCTTCATATTTTAAAAAAATTGGGTAATAACATTGTGTATTTAATCTGTTGCACAATAATTAATCCATTATTCACAATAAATATTTTTTTGGCAGAAGATTTGTAATACCAATATCACACACACAAATAATACTAATCAAAATGAAAAAACTTACCATCTTAATGCTTTGCATTGCCACACTAGGTCTGGCCTCTTGCAAGAAAGAAACTGTTTATCAAGAACTAAGAGCTAAAACGTATAATTTTACAATCAATTCGAATGAATGGTTACGTAACAGTAACGGGAGTTACTCTGTAAGTAAGGCCTTATCCGCAATTGATGGCGTAACATTGGATGATGAAGGCGTACTAGTCTATTTTGAACACCCTAGTGATTCAAATGGTGATATTCAATTACCTTATACATTCAATTACAATGCTTTTAGCTATAAAGTTTCTAATGGAAGTTTAAGGTTTGATGTTCAAGATACCAATAATTTAACAGCTACTGTACCACCTAACTACAATACTTTAGTAAAAGTTGTTATTATTCCGTCTGATTACGCTGGAAATTAAAAACATTTAAAAGGCTAAAAAACGACTAATGTTCAATTGAACGTGGTCGTTTTTTTTATGTTCTCCTCTATTTAGCTGTATTGCACGGATATTCACTCCATTTCTTTCTAAGAGCAATTCTTCATAAAATCCTTTATAGTAAACATCTTTTACTTCAAAACGCCTGCTGCTCCAATTGTTGCTAATTTCTGCCCATTCCGGATAAAACACCACATGATCATTTTGTGTTTTCAACCCTATTTTTCCGGCATCAGACTTAGATAAAACAACGGCATTACCCAAAATTTGCGCGGTGTAAATATGCTTTGGCTGCTGGTAAATTTCAGCTGGCTTTCCCGTTTGTAACAGTTCACCATTCCTCATCATCAATAATTGATCGGCTAAAAACAAACCATCGGCAGGGTCGTGCGATACCAGTATTACCGTCACACCGGTTTCGGCAGCTATACGCTTAATATCAGCACGCAACTGGTTCTTCAACAAAGCATCAACCTGGCTGAACGGCTCGTCCAGAAGTAAAACCTGCGTATCCGAAACCATAGCTTTAGCAATAGCCACACGTTGCTGCTCACCCCCACTCAGTTCAATGATTTTCTTATGCTGGAGCGGTGAAATCCGTAAATGTTCCATCATGGCCAAAGTTTTTTCAGCTTTGGTTTTCAGGTCGGTATTGGATAATTGTGAGGCAATATTATCATAAACTTTCGCATAAATATTCAGCGAAAAATCCTGTGTTACCATTTTCATCTGCTTATGGCCGGGAATCAGTTGCTCATCTGGCCCCTTAACTTTTTGATCTTCGAAAAAGATTTCACCTGAATCGGTTTTCAAAAGCCCGTAAATGGATTTCAGTAAGGTCGATTTTCCGCTTCCACTCTCTCCGATTATAGCCACTACATCGCCTCTTTTAATTTCGAAACTTATATTTTTAATTCCACCAGCCTGTTCTGCCTGATATTGCTTGGTTAAGTTTTTAACACTGATTATGGTATTGCTCACGTGGTAAAGATAAGAAAAAGGTAGAGGGTTTTAAGGTGAAAGGTTCAAGGCAACATAATTGTTTTTATTTTATTTACAATTTGCAATAACACCTATTCATCTCTATATCAACAGAATACATAAACATGAAAGGTAAAATCACATTAAATATTGATGACGTGGTTATTGAGCAGGCTAAAATTTATGCGAAAGAGCAAGGGATAAGTTTGGATGAATTTATGGAGAACTGCTTTAAATCTATGATCAATGAAAATAATCCAAGCAAAACATTATAATCTGAGTTCGATTAACACTTATACATTTTAATCAGTTTGCGCTCCTTTCCTAACACGATCGTCATGCTGAATTTATTTCAGCATCTTACCTGCTAGATAGACCCTGAAATAAATTCAGGGTGATGACTATGGGTTAAAAATAACCGTAGGAGGCCTTTTAGGCCAATCTTAATTATCGAATTCAGGTTTATAAACAAAAAATCCTGTCTCGCCTAACCGAAACAGGATCTGTTCATTTGTATGTTAACTTTATGTTTTTTTAAGCTATCTCATCTAAATTAGATAAATCGGTCTCCTTTAGTAGATTAGAGGTTAGTTTAATCCGAAGGTAACCCCGAAACTCATATTTTTTAAGCCAGCTTGTTGAGCGGTAGTAAACATATCGTTAAAGTAATATTTGGTAAACAATCCTATACCTCCATATCCAAATCTAACTGTACCTCCGTAACGAACCGATTGAAAGTGGTAACTGTCATATTGTTTCTCTTTACCACGTTCTTCGCTTATCTGTTTAATTTTTCCATTTAGCAAAAAGCTAACCTCCGGACCTAACACCAGGTAAAACCTCTTGCCGTTTTTGTTTTCGCTGGTACGGAATTCGAAATTTAATGGAATATGCACATAACTGCTCGAGAAACGGTTTTTAGAGAAGTGTACTGGCGATTGATCGGTGTAAACAAACTCGTTTGAGTTTTTGGCAATGGTAATGTCTTTTCTTAAACGGATTAAGGTCCAATCAAAACCGCCTGCTACATACACCTTAAAATTAGAGTTAAAACGGTAGCCAAACTGTAAGATATCAAAAGAAAATGTACTGGTTTTCCCACCTTTGTAATCTAAAAAATCATTATTAGGAGATAAATTAAAACTTCCATTGTCTATCAACCTAGAGAAACCCCAATCAACCCTGGTAAAAGTAATTCCACCCACAAAACGGCCTTTTTTTGCTGAATCTGTAGGTTTGGTTTTAATGATGATACCATGTCCTTCACTATAATCCATTTTCTTTTTGGTACTATCTTGTTGTGCAAAAGCACCTGGAGCCATAACACCGGCAAGTCCGCTTACCAAAAGTGTTGTAAATATTAGACGTTTCATATCTGTGTGTTTGTTATTTAATATTGTAAAGTTGAAAGATTAGAGATTGTAATGTTAAAATGTTGGGCACTGTTAACTAAAAACGGTTAATTGCAAATGAAAACTGTTTACTTCTTATTGCGTTTCCCTATTTTAAACGGACCGATATTAATTGATGACAAAGAAGAATCATCATCATCAGTACGGAACTGAATTAGCTTATCTTTTCTTTTATCCATTTTGTTAACAATCAGGTTTACTACATCGCCAACGTTGCGGATACCTTTATTGCTCTGTTCGTTATCATTAATCGGTTCATCTGTTTTAGCAGCTGTAGGACTGGCAACTATTACAGTTTCCTCTTTGGGCTGCAAAATGGCCTCTTCGATTTTCGTTTTGATATCTTTTTTAGGTTCCTCAACTTTAGCCACAGTGGTTTCTTGCTTTTGCATTTCAGGGGCCGTAATTATCTGCTGTTGCTCCAAAGCAGGTTTAACATCTTGTTTTACCTTTGTTTTGGCAATAGCACTTACCGCTTTAGAACGAACTGGCAAAACCGGCACGACATTTTCAACTACTTTTGCCGTATCTTTAGCAACTGGTTCATGTACTTCAGATTTAGTTTTTTCGATAATGTTACTGGCCAATTGTTTATGCTCATCGGTTGTATTTTGTTGTTGATAAAGCAAAATCCCAATTGTGGCAATAAGCAAAACCGCTGCAGCCGATAACCAATAAATCGGTATGATTCTTTTTTTCTTAGGTATTATTTCGCTTTCAATGCTGCTCCATAAATCCCTTGAAGGTGTTACTTCAGCTTCAGCAAAAGCATCTTTAAATAACTGATCAAAATCTTTATCCCGTATAGGTTGCATAACCAAATCCCTCCATTTTTATAATTTCTTCTTTTAATATTGCCCTTGCTCTCGATAATTGCGATTTACTCGCACCCTCTGAGATCCCAAGCGTTTCTCCAATTTCTTTGTGCGAATAACCTTCAATTACGTACATGTTAAAAACCATGCGGTAACCATCTGCCAGTTTTTGTATCACTTTCATCAAATCCTGCATGCCTAGTGTCCCGAAATCAAATCCCGTTGATGGTTGCTCGTAAGCCTCATCTATTTCTACCACGTTCAGACTTCTTAAATTTTTACGGTAACTTTCAATTGCCGTGTTAACCATTACTCTCCTAATCCATCCCTCAAAAGAGCCATCACCTCTATACTCTTTTATTTTTTGGAAAATTTTAATGTATCCCATCTGCAGCACATCTTCTGCCTCCATCCTATCTCTGGCGTAGCGCATACAAACGGCCAACATCTTCGCTGCAGTTTGCTTATAAAGCAGTTCCTGCATCTTCCGGTCGCCAGCTTTGCAGCCTTCCATCAAATCGTTTATTGTATAGCTTCGCGTCAATTTCATTGTGTGTTTGTATATAGAAGATGGGCAATTACAAACAATGGTTGCATGGGGAGAGAAAAAAAGTTAAATAAAGTTAAAATTAGCTCTATACCAATTGATTATCAACAAGATATAGTTTAAATAAATTTCAAGAAAGATATAGATTTTTTATTTGAAAATGAACATGCAGTATTTTATCGGCAGCAGCAGTCCCGCTCAAAGCCTCGGTTCGTTCCTCACCTTCGTGTTTTCCATTGCTATCGGGTTTAGAAACATAGGCCAGTAGTTAAAAAAATAAAACCTCGTAGGTTTTTAAAACCTGCGAGGTTTGAAATAGAAAAGTTAACTACTCTAAATCTTTTACTGGTCACCTTTCTTCACCTTAAACAATTTAAAATCTTGCTTATAAGTCAAGAAAAATGAATGGTTAAACTGAAGTTGTTTATCGGTATGATCTAAATCTATATGTGGTTCGAAACGCACATCAAGGTATAAATGCGGGATCAATTCTTTTTGATAAGCATAACGCAAAGAAACAATATTCCGCGAACTCTGCCTTAACCCGGGGCTATAAAGGTTATCAGAAACAGATTCATACAAAGGCATACCTTTAATTGAAATAAAGTTATTACCTTTCCAGTAAGAGGCCACTAAACTACCCCATTTACTTTCTACACCTGCATTTAACCACAAACCAAAACCACCTTGGTAAGCCCTTCTTTTGTCGGGCGAGAAATCTTTGTAAACGGCGACATAATTATCAGTATATACTTGCTTAATATTGCTATTAATGTCTTTATGCAGCTTTATACCGGTTGCACCGTTAAACATGGTGGTAATCGGAATTTCCTTCAGCACATCAATCTGTCCGCCTTGATGGAAAGCCAAAAACTGTGCGGGAATGCTCAATTTCCAGTCATCATTTTTGATTAAAAAACTCTCCGTAGATAATCCACCGATAATTTCTTCTTTAGTCGGATCACCTTTATAGATCATTTTTTGCCAGGCAATCCAGGCATCTAAGGTAAATTTCTTACGTTCTACTAATAACTGCGTTCCATATTCAATCGGCGTAGTTAATGTTCTTTCAAAATCGTATAAAGGCTCAATATACTTATGCTGAATGTTTCCTTCCAAGCTACCAAAAATTAAAGTGAGGTTACGCTTATGATATTTTACGCTGAATAAAGGTTTAGCGTCAGAAATCCCATTCCTGCCAAAATCCTTTCTGATGAAAGCACCTGCAGTTATGGCCAGATTTGGATGTGCAAAATATACTAACTGAGGCTGCAACTGTGTTCCGTAAAGGGTATAACCATCATGAAAATCGTTGGTATACTCGTAATTACGGACGTAGTTTAAATTATAGAAATTAAAGTAAACCTCGTTGGTTAAGCTGCTATCGGGACGGATCCTGTTTTCGAAGGCTGATTGGTTAAACTGTGCCGAAGCAAAATAAGAGCTAAAAAGAAAAGTTATTAAGAGTAAGGCCCTTTTCAGACCTGTGTTTGTAAACATGAGCTTGGATTTTATCGCCCAAATTTAGAATAGTTTTTTATTAAATTATCAAGTACCGGGTATCAAGTATCAAGAAGTCGATGCAAGTTTACGCAAAGGAAACAAAGTTAATATGGGCTGGCCACCATGGTACAATGAACACATATTTTTTTAATACCATTAATTACAAACAATATTCTTTGTGCCTTAGTGACTTTGTGGTTTTAAAGATTATTCGCCACGTTTTTTACGATAGTTCTTGTACAACTTAACCGCAATCATTATCGCCATAGCCAAGCCCATAATACCAATTAAACCATAAATCCAATTGATGGCGTTTTTTAAGATCACTACAAATACTATGGCAATCATAAAAATGGTAGCCAGCTCACGCCACAACCTTAACTGTAAGCTGGTTAGCTTGTATTGATTGTTTTTAAGTTGTTTAACGATATTTTGGCAGATAAAATGATAGATGAGCAAGCCCATAACAAAACCTAGCTTTACCCACATCCAATCAGCATGAAGCAAGCCTGTATTTAAAGTCAACATCGATACACCCGCCAAAACAGAAATAATCATGGCTGGAGTAGCAATAATTTTCCATAAAGTAGCTTCCATTTTAACAAACTGCTTTTGGAGAATACCTTTTTCAGGTTCGGGTTTGTCGTTTGCTTCTGTATGATAGATAAACAGACTTAAAATATAGAATAACCCAGCCATCCAGCTGATCACAAATACGATATGTATTGCTTTGAAATATTGGTAATATGGCAATAAGGTTTCTATCATTTTAGCTATTCTGACTTACGTCATGTTGAACTTGTTTCAGCATCTCCTTTTTAGAAAGATCCTGAAATGAATTCAGGGTGACGTATCGATAAAATTATGTTAATACCTAAACTCCTTCACCACCTCAATGGCATACTTCACATTATCGAAAGGAATATCCGGCATAATACCGTGACCTAAATTGAAGATAAATCCTTCAGTACCGCGCATACGTTCGAATAACTTATGGATCTGTGCTTTAATTACCGCTTTATCGGCATATAAAATATGTGGATCTAAATTCCCTTGCACGGCAATCCCCTTTGGCAAGGCATTTTTAATGTTCAATAAATCAGCATTCCAATCTACCGAAATTACGTCCGGGTTAGCTTCTGCCATAATCGGCGCAAAAACAGAACTTCCTTTACAGAAAGAAATCACTGGAATATCTTTTCTATTTAAGTTGGCAATAATTTCCTGGATGTAACGATGAGAAAACTCCTGGTAATCATTCCATGATAAGGCAAGTGCCCAACTATCGAAAATTTGAACAGCATTTACACCAGCAGCAATCTGAAGGTTCAGATAATCTGCGGTTACTTTTGCAATTTTAGCCAAAAGTTTGTGCGCCAACTCTGGTTGGTTGTGTATGAAAAGTTTGGTTAATTTAAAATCTTTAGACGATCCACCTTCAATTAAATAGCTCATTACAGTAAAAGGTGCGCCAGCAAAACCGATCAAAGGAATGTTCCCGTTCAGTCTTTGCTGAATCACTTTAATGGCATCAGCTACATATTGTAACTCATCTAAACAATCAACATTTAGGTTTTCAATATCCTGGGCTGTACGTACAGGATTTGCAAATTTAGGACCAACGCCTTGAGTGAAACTCAGATCGCCACCCATAGCCTCACCGGTTACCAGAATATCACAGAATAAAATCGCCGCATCAATATCCAGCAGATCAACAGGTAACATCGTTACATCCGCTGCAATCTCAGGAGTTTTACACATCTCTAAAAAAGAGTATTTGTTTTTAATTTCCCAATATTGTGGCATAAAACGGCCTGCCTGACGCATCATCCACACTGGTGGGCGTTCTGTTTGTTTTGAAAATGCTGCGTCTAAAAATAGGTTATTCTTCATGATCTGTATTTGGTATCGCGTTATCGTCATCCTGCCACACTTTAACATATAAATAAAGTTAAGAGATGCTGAAACAAGTTCAGCATGACGAATCGGCTGCAAAGGTATAAATAAAAAAAAAACGAAGTACCTTTTTATCAAAAACTGGTGCTTCGTTTATTCAAAATGACAATAGTCCTATTATATTTTGCTTATTTCTTTTTCAATTTTAACGATAATGTCTTTCGAGCGTTGTGTTTCTGCAAGTTCTTTGGCTAATTTCGTATAAGCTTCTGCCCTTTCTCTGTCTTTTTTTCGCAAAGCGAGATTAGCCAAATGGATCAGTACATACGATTTCTCATTTTTACCTCCCACCGGAAAGCGGCTTGCCAACTGAAAGTGATATTCAGCTTTATTATAGTCTTCTTCCTTCAAAGCCATATTGCCTTGCATGAATTCATAATAACCCCTTCGGCTTTTAGCCAAGCGCTCTGGCTTAACTACCTCAGCCAATAAGGCTTTGGTTTTACCGAATTCATTATTCTTGAAATGTTTCGATGCCATTAAAACCGAACTATGCTTAAAATGGCTCCAAACAACAAAGGCAAACAACAGACCTGAAACAGCGGCCAACTGATATTGATTGTAAAAAACACAAACCAATGCAGCCAGCACAAAAACTGCCATTAAAGCATACCTGCCTTTATTATTGTACATTAATGACTATCGGTAAATTTATAACCTACACCACGGATAGAGTGGAAATAAACTGGATTTTTTTGATCTGGTTCGAAATACTTACGGAACGTTAGAATAAAATTATCGATCGTTCTGGTTGATGGATAAACATCATAATTCCAGACGGTTTCTAAAATCTGCTCCCTTGAAACAGCATCGTTTTTACGCTCGATTAACAGTTTCAATAACATTGTTTCCTTTTTGGTTAAAGGCGTGATGGTACCATCATCATGTTTTAATTCGAAGGAGTTAAAATAGATTGTTTTATCCCCGATTTTGTAAGAATTCAATTCTTTTAAATCATCAGATTTTAAGCTGCGTTTCACCAAAATCCCTACACGAAGAATTAATTCTTCCAGGTTGAATGGTTTAACCAAATAATCATCAGCTCCTTTTTTCAAACCTAAAACACGGTCTTCAGAAGTGTTTTTAGCTGTTAAAAACATAATCGGAACTTCAGCATTTTCTAAACGGATTGTTTCGCAAACCTGGAAACCATCCATCTCAGGCAACATTACATCTAAAATAATTAGATTGAAGCGTTCTTCTTTAAAAATTTTAAGAGCGGTTTTACCGTCTTTAACGGCGTGAACTTTATAACCCTCAAGTTCGAGGTTTAATTTGATAGCATCTAACAAGTGATCCTCGTCTTCTA
>Ga0065714_10002752_pt1 | contig 11271 bp, 9 predicted proteins | sample MisRhiReplicate2_FD_59101 | JGI IMG/M metagenome (GOLD analysis project Ga0065714, IMG submission 59101) | Miscanthus rhizosphere microbial communities from Kellogg Biological Station, MSU, sample Rhizosphere Soil Replicate 2: eDNA_1 v2... | ecosystem: Host-associated > Plants > Roots >... | reverse complement strand
CTCTAAGGCCTGCTGATTTTCGAACAGCCTTTCCAGTACATCCGACAGTGAATAATCGCTTGGCATGGTGTCGATTCCTTTCGAGAAAGCTCAAGCATAGCAGCGACAGTGCCCCCAATTGGAACCTGCANTAGGTTGATTGGAGTATGGTCAATTGATGAAGCTGTCACCGGCTACTTTCGACCCATAGCTGCCCTTCGTAAAGGGCAGATACCGGTCAAAAAGCAGACCTCCGAATGAATCTACGAAATTAGGGGCGATTCAAGTTATGGGACGTAAGTTATCGTCAGTCAGAAATTACTCTTTTAGAGTCGGCTGTCCAAACATTTTAAAGTGCATCTCTCCAGAAGTTCGAGCAGGTGTAAGGTCGTCTGACTCAAACTCATAAATGTTTATAACTGGGCTGCGCCGACTATTTGCAATCTCCAGAAAATCACTAGCCCGACCCCACCAGTCATTTATCGGAAGCTCGACCCCATCGTAAGATAGAAAGTATCCATAATCAGATTTCTGGTGTGCATTAACTGGCGAGAAAACCACGACACCTAACATCCCAAAAATTATTCGATCACTTAACCTCACGGTCCCGTCCACAAGATTCAAACTGAAATGAGTTGTCCCATGCCGGCCGGCAGCGTCAGGCATCAATTCGAAGCCCTTAAGCAACTCATCTCCATGGCCGTGACTGCATCGGTGAATCTTATAAATCAAATCTGCCAAGTCAAACTCATTGATTTTAGGGTTGTTTTTTTTAAGGTCTACTCCAAATCGAGTTTTGTCCAGATCGACTCCGGGAATTCCCATCGGCCCTAGTATTGAGTAATTATCGCGTAACAGGGTTGTGAACTTAGCTCTATCCCCGTCGATACTTTTGTAAGCTTTAGCTGCTGTGCCGTTGACTGCGTTGCATGCATGTAGCATGGCCGACTCAGAATCTCCAATTTGCCAGTCAGCAATTGCTTTAGCGACTGAATCGACAATTTTCATAAAGATGTCTCCACTAATGTTTATGCTGGAGCCTAGCGCATTGCAGAGTGATCGGCGTCAGTTTTTTATTTAACGGTTTAGCTACTATAGAGTGTGCCATGAACGCTACAGAATCATTAGGATTAGGTGCCGGTCTTGGCAGGTGTGCATGTGCCGTAAGCCAGTGCGCTGAACGTTAATTGCTACAGCAGCATTGGAAGGCGCTCATTGTTCAATCAAGATGGCCGGGGACTGAGCGGCCCCGGGTTTCCAAGACAAATCTGACGGTCAACCATGCGAAAGGAGGCCTCCGTCAACGTCCACTTCTGGCCGAAGACGGCATTGACTGCGTGTGGGTAATGAGGCTAGAGAGTCTTTGCGCTGGTGGGTCATGACCCGAGTCTGTATATTTCGGGTTTTATAACTGTATTGAGGGAAATGTGAAAATATTTCGTCAGTTACTGAGGGAGTTCTGGATACCATTTTTAATCTCTTTGGCGTGGACCGCTTATTCTACGTGGGGCGGCGGTGCAGATATTAAAAAAATAGTATCTATTTTTGGACCCACCTTCTTCTTGATAAGTTGGATCGTGGGACAAGTTTTTAGGGTTCGAAAGCAGGTGGGTGTAGAGAGTAGTTTTACTAATGTCGAACACCGTCTGGAAAAGCTCACGGATAGCCTGGAGCGTAATGTAAGGACAATGGTCGGCCATATAAATGGAGGCGACAGCTTCTGTTACCTAATGCCGAATGGGAAATATGAACATAAAGGTGCAAGTTTTGTTTTAAGGCATTGTGGAGAATTCCCATTATTCAACCTGCAAGTTCGCATTGTTGACATTGATTCCTTGAGGCAGGGTGTGACTGCGGAACACTCCTTCACTATTGATGAGTTTTCAGTGACAGGTACTAACCTACTCGATACTCCCCATTTTTCGGAATCCAGAGCGCTTAACATATTTTATCATTCCAGAAGCGGGAGGGTTGTTCAAGAGGTTAGATTTGCGCAGGTCGGTGATCAGAGATGCTACGCCTATCATATTACACGTGACGGTGAGGTGTTGGCCCAATACTTGCCCGAAGGCTTTGAGCTAGACGAGGAGGACAAAAAGTCATGGCTTAAAACCACAGGAGTTAGTGGGCCTCAGGCACATTGGACAATAGAATATGCATTCCTTGATCTTATGAAAGCGAAAGCAGTCTCTCGATGAAAATCGTAGCGATCTCTGGCAGCTGACGTGCAATCTAATGAGTTCCTGAATACGCAAGACTGTAAACAAATAAGCGGGCAAAATAGAAGTGGCCCGCTACCATCGGCCTTGTCCCTTCACTATAGGGAACTACGTACGCAACAAGGGAAGGAACTTAAAATCCATCCAGTTGCTCTAATATAGTTTGATTCATGGGAAAAAATTAGGTCGACGGGGCATCGACTACGACCGGTAAGTTGGGATGTTGTCATACGATGCCTTTGAGCAATGACAGCTGCGGCTACGAAGGTTAAGTGGCTGGTATTGGCCGAGGCTGTGTAAAAACGTTTTTCAGCGCGACAGATACTCAAAAACGGACTGCAAATCGCGCTTCTACGAGAAATCCACGTCTGCTCACGTGCCGATAAATTTCAGATTTAACGTAGACACGCACACTTCAATTTTGGCGAAGCGTTTTTACACACCCTGGGCCGATAGCTGCCTGTCGTCATTGGCAGCTGTCGGACTAACCACCGCCGGGCGCTCGGCGTCGGAGAGTCTGTCCCGGCAGCACTTCACCGCGCTTTTCCTGTACGGCTCTCACGGTGCCTGACAGACGTAAATCTAGAAGCTTGTTGATATCTCTATATTGTGAGTTTCAATGTATTCAATTAGTTTGCGGTAAGATTTGAGAAGAGTAGCCCTGCTGAACCAATTATTTTCCTCATCCGGCACTTTCGGGTTTATAAAGCTTCCGTTGCGCTTGATAAAGTGCTCGCTATCTTCCAAGCATAGCTTGGTATGATCCCAATCATCTTCGAATACTGCGTTGAAGGAGGATAAAAAATCAGATATTAATTGGTTTAGTTCTGTATGTGTTTTAAATCCACCAGATCTTTGGATTGCTAAAGCTCGTGATAAATTCAATATTTCTTCGAGCACTTCACGATCTGTGCGAACATCGGATTTGTTTCCGCTGGCTAATGATTCCTGCTTGGTTATTTCTCTAACTTGCTCTTCTAGCACGGGCCAGAATGTTTCAAATACAGTATGAAGGACTGTCTCCTCTAGTGTGTTTTCCTTGTTTGCCTTATTGAGATCAGAAACGAGCCGCTTGAAGTCTGACTTGTTAAAAAGTGTGGTCTGAAACTGCGTCAAGGGGCCATTGATGTCAGAGTTATCTAGCCCAATCAAAATAGGGCATACCAATGACTGTTCAACCTTCTTTGAAATCGCTCCCGCTTCAAACATAAGCCATTGGCTGAATAGATTTTCTCTGGTTACGCAAAAAATCCCAGCCATGGAATCGTCTAGTTCCCTAGCTATGTCCGATGACCACCGCGTACCTTTTTCAATGTCGCTCGGTGTAAAATATGGCTTTACCGTTTGCAACACTGTAGGCAACCAATTCCTAATGGCTTCTGCTACTTTTTTGCTGGAGTCACCCGACCAACTTATAAATACTTTCATAGCGCCTCATCGTTGAAGTAAGGAATCTAAAAAATAGATGCAATAGCAACATGTGAAAATTCACGGCTGCTCAGCCGATCTGGATTTTGCGTAGAAACGGGACTTTCAGTCCAGCACATGGCTCCAATCGCGCTGAAAAACGTTTTACACAGCCTCGGCCGAAAGCTGCCGGAGGCACAATACTGTGCCGCGGTGGCGCGCTGCAATGGCCGCGCGAGCAACGCAAGTTTGTCCTTTACTGGCCGACGAGCCGAGTAGCTGATGCTGAACGGCGGCTTCTTCCCGAAATGTCCGGTCCACCGTGGCGTATGCTAAGAGGCGAATGACGTACTGCGCTTTGACTTCAGCGGGATGTTGATGGGCTATAGCGCTCCAGAGGGCCGATGCCTTCCAGTCGGTCCACAAACGTCGGTTCGGCCATCCAGGTGGCGTCGCTGGTACACTATTTCTACAGCGGCCCTTTAGGCCGCCCATAAGCTGGGTCGTGAGATGGATATCAAAGAATTTTGCATCGCTCACGGATTCGATATGAGCAAATGCGCAGTATCGTCAGGTGGTGGCAGCTTCGAAATGACGGAGCTGAAAACTTCACCTGTCGAGTTCTTGAACTTAGCGGAAGACGATTTTGAACGGGGTGGTTTGTCGGCGCTTGTCAATGCAACGACTAATGCAAAACGAGCGATTGTCTGTCAGCTTGATCAGTTGCTGATCTCGTTTGGTTATCCATCACTCAGATGGAATGTGCCGAAGAAAATAGAGCGACTGAGAGCGCTCGGCTTATTGGCGCCAAGCCTTTTGCGCAAAGTTGTTAACATGCGGAACATTCTTGAGCACGAATACGAAACCCCTGAGCTTGAAATAGTTGAGGAGGCGCTGGATATCGCGAGTCTATTTGTAATGTCCGCTTCTGCTATGTTCATTCCTTTTGATGATGTCTTGGAGTTTTTGCTGCCTGACCTTGCTGCTGGGGGTAGCCCTGTAACGCATATTACGGTCGGATTAAACCGAGAGTCTCGTGGTGTTTTCTATACTGTCTATGCATATGAATCCGGCGGATATGGCGGGCGATGTGTTGGTCAATGTGAAATTCCATCAGGACATGAGCTTTTCGAGGCTATGGTCAAGCTGTCCGCATCGCTGATGCTTCGATACAAGGTCAACCAAGCTTTTAGAGATTTCGACACTGCCTACGCGCATCTATGAGCGTCCATTCATTTTTATTTGATAAGGGTTAACATCATGCGCCGCACAACTAACGGCCATGATGAGCAGCTTCGACCGATTCTGTTGAGAAAGTCCCCTGAGCTGTTGCTGGGGAGTACGACCGCTTTTGGGCGACTTCTGCCTGTCGCGAAGGGAAGAAATCGACCCATTGCAGCCCTTCGCGTCTGCTAGCAGTCGTCCATATGAGGTCCATGACAACCGCTTCCCTGCTTTCCAAATGGTCACGACAGGCAGAAGTCAACCCGTTGCCGTTCATGACGAGAGGCATAAACTGATTTGAAGTGGATACCGCTGTCGGTGCACGCAAGTGAAATGATTTAACGTGCCCGGGACATCAGTTGCTCACCATTGGCTTCAGCGGGTTTCGCTCCTGGCTCGCATCTGCATCTGCGCAGGCCTCTATCCGGACCTACTGGTCATCAGTTTTTGCGTGCCTGTCGAAGGCTGCTTATGGTTGCGCGGACGAGCATCTCCGTTGACGCTGGAGTTTTTGGTGGTGCTTACGCGCCCATATTGTTTATGATGGCATTTTGATGCGTCTATGTTAATTAATGGAGTGCTTGGAATGAGTGATTCATACATTGAATCGATCACTTTGGAAGGAATGCATCAAAGATACGATTTGGATTTAAAGTTTAACAAAAGCCTAAACGTTTTATATGGTCAGAATGGCACAGGAAAGTCTACCTTAATACATATTCTGGCAAATTTGGCTAATGGGGACTTCCTGCGATTTGCCTACTTGGATTTTGTATCAATCTGCGTCGGGTATTCGAATGGCAAGCTCGTACAGATAAAAAATGATGGGGGATCCGACCCTGTATATGAGGTAACTGTCGAGACAGTAGAGGACGGCACAAGTTATAGCTTCCAGTTCTCTCAGTCAGAGGCCCAAATAGCTCTTTCAAATTCGGATGATGATCGGCACTCAAAAGAGCAAATCCACGAGGCTACCATCAGACAAAAATACTTTGTCGAAGGCAGCATGCTTCCAAAAATGAAAACCGCATACTTTCCAGCTTTTCGTACAATGCTTGAAGCGTGGTCATCTCAGTTTGACGAGGAAATGCGAAAGTACCGTGGTTCGAGCATGACTTCAATTTCCACGCAGAAAGCCACCAGCTTTGCGCGAAACTTATTCGGTAAATTTTTGCCGGCGATTAACTATCCATCCCCTTTAAGTATCGAACAAAACTTGAGGGAGGAAATTCGAGATGCGCATTTAAAAATTGCACGTTATGAGAGTTCGATATTTTCCGACTCTTTTGTAAAAGTGTTCTCGGCAATCTTAAGCGGGGTTGAGGGAAGTATTCAGGAGGCGGAAAAGCTACTGGAAGAAATTTCAGAGCTAACAACTGAAACCGCTCTTAATAAATTGATTAACTTCGAAGGTCCATCGCATGCATATGTACAGCTCCAAAATCTTGTTGGTCGTAGCAGAGAGTCTCGCGAGTTAGCGAGCTCTGCTACTGGTGCGTTGACAGTTTATAGAGATGCCCTTCGAGAACGCCGCGATTATCAGATTCAAATATTTGCCAGAATTGATAAATATTTTGCCGCAGTGAACGCCTTCTTGGATCAAAAAGAGCTTCGATATTTGCCAGATTCAGCCCGTCGAATTCCGAAGGTCGGATTACAGTTCCCAGATGGAAGTTGGAGCAGTATTAGAGTTATGTCCTCTGGGGAACGGCAACTCCTTACAATGCTCTATGCAGTAACCAAAATGAGTACAGATTCTTTGGTTCTGATTGATGAGCCGGAGCTGTCGCTACACATTGACTGGCAAGAAGATTTATTAGCGAAAATGATGGCGCAACTCGGCGAACGTCAAATTATTGTATGTACTCACTCTCCATCAATAGCTTCGGACTATCGAGAGTTTATGATTGAAGTGGCTCCTAAGCTGTCAAAAAAATCGCCTGCTTCAAACATCATGACGGATGATGATGAGGAGCTTATCTGAATGGAACTCAAATACGATATTTCTAAATTCATAGCGGCATCTAAGATGAGTTCAAAGGTCAGAGTATTGGTGGAAGGCAAGGACGATAGAGGACACATACTTAACCTACTAAGGATACTTGCTCCAAAGGCGCGCTTGAAGGTGGATATTGCAGTTGATATCTTAGGGGATTGTAAGTTAACTTCCAGCAACAACAGGGCAAAAATTGAAAAAATTCATGGGCACTGTAAAGGCGACGAGTCCTATCGAAGGCTCTTCTTTTTGTGTGATCGGGAATTTAGGAATTTTGTGATTAATGGGCTGGTTGAGGATAAGTCTGTTGATCACGAAGTTGATGGTAATATGTCATGGACGCTGGGGCACTCGATTGAAAACTACTTCTTAAGCCCTAACATGCTCAGTGAAGGGTTCTTGTTTTTGAGCGGTTCTGGTAGTAAAAGGCAGGCTTTAAATTTGTTTTGTAGTGTTTTCGAAGATAGCCTCAAAAAAATTGCTGCAGTTACTCTTGCGGCTAAGGTTCTGGAGTGTGCGAATTACCCAGCAAATTTAATTAGATGGGACGATATATCTATCGAAGGGGAAGTCGTGAAGTTTGGCCTGGAGAAGAAGCATCCAGAAAACCCTTTCATGAAGAACTTTATTCTGAAATATGAGGAGCTTTTAAGCGTAGCTGAATTGACAAATACGGCTACCTGCGAACGATTCTGCCGCGGGCATACCGCAGTCGTCATGTTGCAGAGGTTGTTTGCTGCTTGTTTGTACTTTGTGGCAAAAAATAATGATGAGGAAATGGCTCGTTACGACGCAAATCTTTTCAATAACGTGCCTGAATCAAGTATTTCAAATGCGCTGTCTGAAGCTTGGATTAGACGGGTCCAAGAAGGGCTAGCTCACTACCCGCGCCCGCTTGTAGATTTAGTCGTAGCGGTTGCCTAATCCTGAGATGATTTTATCAACCTGCCGTGCTTGCTCGACAGGGGTCTACGAGTTACAGGACTATTGAAGGAAAATAGGCTGGCACCCTTTCCTTGATTGGGGGGGCAGTACCAGGGCGCGGTTTTGCAGCACCATCAACAGAATAGGAATATCAATGACTGACTCAAAGTTAGAAAGCTCAAATTTGGAAGGCGGACGTTTGACTGTAAGGCACTTTTTATTTTTGGTTACGCTCTTCTGCCTGGCTGTCATCGTTTGGGCATTTTTGAAGAAACCACTGGCCGGTGTCGGTGCGTTCTGTACGTTTATAGGCATGTTGCTGCCAGCTTGGCAACTTTCTTCAAAGTCGAGCGTTCATGCTGGGAAGTTTAAAGACTTAGACCGCGACACAAAGATCAGCCTCTGGTTTGCCTTGGCAGGTGTAGTGCTGACCGCTGTTGGTTATGGAATCGGTCTAAATACGATTTTTACCAACTGACGCGGCGCCGTGTCCACTGTGGCCAGCTCGACGCCTTTTAGGAAAAGCTTGCCGGAGCATAGGAAAAGCAACAGCCCCACGGGCTGCATCGAAGAGCATCCCGGAATACCGATTGCCTGCGATGGCCATGCCGTCAGGATAATCAAACAACCGGCCATCAAGCAGGAGCTGAGAAGTGAAGTCTATCAACGTCGTGAGCAAGGCTTGGACAGATACGTACGATGAGATTGCAGCGAAGACCAAGTTAGCTCGAGCCGTACTGGAGCAGCGTAAGGTCAAGCTGCGGGCAGGAAGCGCACTGGCACAGTTGCTGAGCCAAGCTGACAAGCTGAGTCTGGCATGGGCTGGGCAAGTTAAGCCTGATGATCGAGTGGTGTGGGACACGGCATTCGTGAACCGGCTGGTTGATGCAGTCATCAATCTGCCAGATGAGCCAGGGATTCAAGAAGCGCTCAAGCGTATGGCCGGGAGTGTCATGCAGCCTGATGATCGCAACACATCCCAGGGGAAGGACGCCCTTTGGGAGCTAGTTCTGCTGTCCGACTTGAAGAACAACGGCCTTGCGGTCACGGCCGCAGAACCAGATATCCTGGTTGACTTCGGAATGGGAAACTATCCGATTGCATGCAAGAAGATTTGGTCAGAGAGCGGCGTTGAGAAGCGCGTTAGCCATGCTGCCAAACAGCTTGCACCGTTCAATAATGGCGGGGTCATAGCCATCAATCTTGATGATTTGGTGCCAGTGGGGAAGGTCATAAGCGTTCCCACCAAGTCCTATGTGGGTGGCGTTCTGACCAAGTTCAATTTGGACTTCGTTGAACGTCACCGGGACGTGTTGCAAAACGCTGTCAGGGACGGCAAGTGCGACGGATTCATCATCTCGACCACCGCCCTCGCTGTGCTGTGGGAAGAGGAAACTCCGGCATATCTCGCTTCGCAGACTTCGCTGTGGCACATACAGGAGTCATCGCCAGAAGCTCGTGAGCGATTTCTCGCATTTGGTCACACTCAAGGCAAGTAAGCTGGCTGCAGCAGCTAAGGGGAAAAAACTAGCACCGCCCAAGCCCAGCCCTACGCTGAGGCCGTAATCGACCCAGCACAACATCTAGCGCTGGAAAGGAAATGCACCTGCCGTCCAGGCGCGTAAAGTTCGAAACATATAAACGGAAAACATATGAGCAAAGACCAGGAAGTTAAAAAAGTTTACGCCAGCCTGAAGTCGATATATCAAACCGTTCACAAAATGATCGGCAACAAGGAAGTTGATTTAGGGGACGAGTTCAAAAAAATCAATTACACATACTATCGCATGTTCGGCACCCATCTTGAGTCGTTCGGGCTTCTTGTTGAGCAGAATTATTATAGTTCGGCCATTCTGCTCCTGAGGACAATGCTAGAGCTTCATGTGAAAAGCTATTATTTCGAGTTTATCGAAAAAAAGGCGGGGTCCAAGGTGGTCGATTTTCTAGATGGCAAGAAAGATTTTCCTAATTTCTTTAAAATGACCCAAGCCCTTGAAACCGTAGAAAACGCAGCTGGTGATAAATTTTCCGGGGCATTCTCTCAGTTTGGCAAAAGCGAGCTGGCCAGCTATGAAAAATTTTCTTTGTTTTCACATGGGCGAGGGGAGCTATTAAGGCTCTTTTTCGACAACAACAAGATAACTTATTCCTCTGATAATATCTTAGAAATTCTTCTGAATGCAAAAGCCCTTTTTGAAAGCTTAACGCTGTTGTTTCTTGGCGTGCAGGGGCGACGAGACGAACTAGGGTATTTTATTGAATTAATAAAAAACGAGTCATACTTTCGGCCTTCCAGCAACCCCTGTTAACGCCAACGATGAATTGCCCCACGTGCTGACGTGGGATTAATCCACTCTCAAGTCAGCACAAATCCAGCAAAGGTAGTGGGGCGCGAGAGGTCTGACCGGGTCAGTGATATTTCGACAACTGGATCAATTCGGCGCCGGCGCCAACATGCTGATGAATTCCTCTGGCCAATCTGTTGCGTCGACCGGCTGAATCCACAGCCAAAAGCAGACACTACTCAGCTAAAACTCTGGTAAGGCTACCTGAACCTAGCGCTTGGCAGAGGTTCGTTCTGCAGATTATACCTAACGAGTCCCAACAAGCTGCGCCTGTTGCGATCGCGCTATAGGCGATTTGCATCGAATTACCCCGCAGTTCTGTGCCGCTGCCGAGGTAGCATATCCGGTCGCTTTTTCAAATCATGGCCAGTAGAGCCGTTGTCCCTAGCAATCTGGGCTATGAGTCGCGTTCGATCAAGCATCAAAACAGGCAAATTGCCTAAGGCTGGTCTAATTTGTGATATTTATGGCATATAGCTGTTATGAGCGCGCACATCTACAGGGGTGGCATAATTCGTAAAGGGCTCTTTTACTGTGTCGTCTTGATCACAAGTGCGCAGTCCCTTGTGGCGGTTCATTGGCGTAGGGTTGGATTACAGCGGCGTGAAGAATGTGATTACGTTTATGTAGTACGGAAGGGCGCGATTTAGCGCCATTTCTTGGGCTGAAGGGATGGGGGCAAGGTGAGTACGGTAAACATTTCTGAGTATAGTAATTCTTGGGCTGAGAATTTTTTTAAGGAGTCGAAGTTAATTGAATCGACAGTAAGCTGTACAAAGATTTATATCGATCATGTAGGCTCAACATCGGTTAAGGGGTTATCCAGTAAGCCTATAGTTGATATGCTAATATCAATTGGTGATTGGTCTCTTGTCGATACCCTTGTGAATGAATTGCGGGGGATAGGCTATGATGTAAATGAGCAGTGCGATGACGCTCCTAGGTTTTATCTTACAAAATATACATCTGATGGTTCAGGTTCTTTTCATATCCACATTTGCAAGCCTCATAGTCGCTGGGGGAGGGATATGCTTGTTTTTAAGAATGAGCTTGCTTCCGATGAAGCCCTTGCCGATGATTATGTAGAATTAAAAAAGCAGCTTGCCGGAATTTATCACGATGATGTTAAGGCTTATGGGCTTAGGAAAAAAGATTTTATAGAAGGGAAGTTGCGAGA
>Ga0065714_10065269_pt1 | contig 11276 bp, 12 predicted proteins | sample MisRhiReplicate2_FD_59101 | JGI IMG/M metagenome (GOLD analysis project Ga0065714, IMG submission 59101) | Miscanthus rhizosphere microbial communities from Kellogg Biological Station, MSU, sample Rhizosphere Soil Replicate 2: eDNA_1 v2... | ecosystem: Host-associated > Plants > Roots >... | reverse complement strand
AACTAAATTTTTAATTCGTTTATCATTCTGACAAAGGGGGAATTTTAGTAACAGAAATGATTCTTCATTACACTTTCGTTTCATTCAGAATATAAAGAAATCTCAATCATTCCACAGCAACAGAATCGTCACCACGACCATCTGCAATGGCATGAATATTTCCGTTATCATCAATAAGAATCATTTCCGTTCTTCCTAATTGTCCCCATCTTTCACCTTTGTAACCCAGTTTTTCGAGATCTTTTATAGTTGTCTCAGGAAAATTTTTCTCGAAAGCTATTGTTTCTGGAAGCCATTGATGATGGAACTTTGGAGAATTGACGGAAACATTGGCATTCAGTTTAAAATCTACTACATTCACAATCGACTGATAAACGGACGTCGGAATTGTAGTTCCGCCCGGAGTTCCGACGATCATATAAGGTTTTCCGTTTTTTAAAACGATTGTCGGAGTCATTGATGACAGCATTCTTTTGTTCGGCTGAATAGAATTAGCTTCTCCGCCAACCGCTCCAAACATATTCGGAACGCCTGGTTTTACAGAGAAATCATCCATTTCATTGTTTAGAAAGAAGCCTGCTCCGGAAACAACAACTTTACTTCCGTATAATCCATTTAAAGTGGTTGTAACTGCCGCTGCATTTTCATCTTTATCAATTACAGAAATATGAGTAGTTTCTTTAGATTCTTTGGGTTGTTGAATGATTTTTCCGACTTCCGAACTTAAAGTCGCTTTATTAAAACTGAAATTTTTCCATCGTTTTTTTAAATAGTCATCCGAAATCAAGTAAGAAGTTTTATCATGAATGAAATCAGGATCGCCCATATATTCGGCTCTGTCTGCAAAGGCTCTTCTTTCAGCTTCTACCATGATCTGAATTGCCTGAGTGGAATTTTGTTGATATTTTTCTAAATTTTCAAAACCTGACATTTTCAGCATTTGCGCCAAAAGAATTCCGCCGCTTGAAGGCAATGGCATTGATACGATCTGGTTTCCTTTATAATCAAATTCCAAAGCTTTTCTTTCGGCAACTTTATAATTTTTAAGGTCTTCCAAGGTGATGATTCCGTTTCCTTTTTTCATTTCGGCGACCAGAAGTTCTGCTGTTTTTCCTTCATAAAATCCTTTTGAACCTGATTTTTGAATTAATTTTAGAGTTTCTCCCAATTCTTTTTGAACTAAAATATCTCCGGACTTCCAGCTTTCATTTTTTACAAAAGCATTTGAAGTTTTATTATGTTTCTGAAAATATTCTTTACTTGAATTGAGTAACCCAGCTTCCTGTTCGGTAATGGCAAATCCTTTTTCAGCCAAATCAATTGCCGGCTGAATGATTTGATTCATAGGGAGTTTACAATATTTTAAAGTAGCAAAAAATCCTGCCACACTTCCTGGAATTCCCACGGCTAATCTTCCGTTTTGAGATAAATCTGTATTTGCATTGCCTTTTTGGTCGAGATACATATCTCTTGAAGCCTTTTTGGGAGCTGTTTCGCGATAATCTATAGTAAATTTTTCTCCATTATTTTTTACTCCGACTAAAAATCCGCCACCTCCAATATTTCCTGCTTGAGGATAAACAACCGCTAAAGCATATTGTGTCGCTACAATTGCATCATAAGCATTTCCACCCATTTTGAGAATTTTTGCACCCGCTTCACTCGCAAGAGGATGTGCAGAAACTACCACACCTTTGTTTTTGACTTTGACTTCTTTTACAATATTGATGTCGGTAAATTGAGCATTGATAAATGATGAAGCTAACAAGATGGTGAATAACAACTTTTTCATTTTATATCTGTGTTTTTAAATTGTGTAAAATGTTATGTTAAATTGTTTTTGATGCGGAAATAAACTTTTTAATGACAAAAATTATATCCGAATTTACAATTTTGTTTTCTTATAGTAGTCAAAATCTCTATTTTTGCTTTTACTCATCTAATAAAAAATAAAAATGGAATCCTTCACGGAAAAAATTCTCATCACAGGAGCTTTGGGGCAGATTGGCACAGAGCTTACCAACAGACTTGTAGAAATTCACGGAGCTGAAAATGTAGTTGCTTCAGGGCTAGACAGATGGCAAAAAGACCTTACTTCTGCAGGATATTATGAAAGAATGGATGTTACCAATACGCAATTGGTGAGACAGGTCATTAAAGATTACGATATTACAACAGTTTATCATTTAGCTTCACTTTTGTCAGGAACTTCTGAAAAACAACCGGTTTTTGCATGGAAACTGAATCTTGAGCCACTTCTTCATTTCTGTGAAATGGCGAAAGAAGGTTTGCTTAAAAAGATTTTCTGGCCTAGTTCGATCGCTGTTTTTGGGAAAGGAATTCCTAAAAATGATGTTGCTCAGGATGTCGTTTTGAATCCTACTACAGTTTACGGAATTTCAAAAATGGCGGGTGAAAAATGGTGCGAATATTATTTTGATAAATATGGTGTTGATGTAAGAAGTATCAGATATCCGGGATTGATCTCATGGAAAACTCCTGCAGGTGGAGGAACTACAGATTATGCAGTAGAGATTTTTTATGAAGCAGTAGAAGAGGGAAAATATACAAGTTTTATTTCTGAAGATACGGCAATGCCGATGTTATATATGGATGATGCTATCAACGCAACATTGAAATTAATGGAAGCTCCGAAGGAAAGTCTGACGGTTCGTTCGTCTTATAATTTAGGTGGAATGTCTTTCACTCCAAAAGAATTGGCAGCAGAAATTAAAAAAGAAATTCCGGGATTTGAGATCGATTATAAGCCGGATTTCAGACAAGCTATTGCAGATTCCTGGCCATCATCAATTGATGATTCTATCGCTAAAAAAGATTGGAATCTTTCTTATGATTTCGGAATTTCTGAAATGTCTAAAGATATGATCAAGAATTTAAAAGTGAAATTAGATAAAAAATAGAATATTTAAATTAACTTTAAGTAAAATTTGTTTTAACTACTGATAATTAGTAATTTGTAAAATTTATATAAAATTTAATTTAAATGATCTTGCTAACCTTTAACATTGTGAAAATTGAATCTGAAACCAAAAATGGTTCTCAAATTACCAATGATGAAAGGTTGGAAATTACAATTGCAAATGCAAAATCTGTTCTGAGAATTTTAGATATTCATGAAGTTAAAGCGAGCTTTTTTATTGAAATTTCAATCGTAGAAAAACTTAAAAATCTGATAAAAGCAATTTCTGCTCAAGGGCATGAAATTGCTTTTTACAATAAAAATTCTTCAGCTTCACAAATTGAAGAAGCCAAAAAAATTGCAGAAGAATTTCTTGAAAAACAAATCAAAGGTATTCGTCAAAAAGAATTTAAAATTGCTGAATCAGAATTAAAACTGATGGGATTCAGTTATATTTCCAATATTGATCATGCGGATATTCTGTTTCCATTTAAACGTCTGAAAAGAGATTCTGATATCACAGAAGAAAACGGAATCAGTATTGTTCCGGAAAGTATTTCGCCTTACAGTCAGCTTCCTTATAATGATTTTGTGTTTCAGGTTTTGCCAATGAAATACTATCAGAATATGGTTTTTGAGACTTTAAAAAACAATGATTTTGTATTAGTTTATCTTGATATTTGGCAATTCACGGATGTCAAAAAATTTAACTTTAAAGTCCCATTTCATAGAAGCTTTAACTGCGGTAAAAAGATGGAAGATAAACTAGAAGATTTTCTGGTTTGGATTAATGAAAAAGAATTGGCGACTTCGAGGATGAAGGATTATATTTTTTGATTGTCTAAATTTTACCTGTATTTTCTTTTAAAAACTCAATGATAGCTTCATTTGCCATTCTTTCAATATCACCTTTTACATTTCTGTCTTTGTAATGAGAAAGTGCATATTGCTGAATATTCTTTGCCAAAGAATTTAAGTATTCCTTTCCTTGATTTTCATACTCATTGATTTCAATTTTGCTTAATTGAATCAGCATAGTGAAACCCAGAAATGAGTAATTGCAGTTTACATCAATATAATAGTTGTCGTTTTCGTTTAGAAAAAACCAAGTTTTACTTTCAAAATCAATTATTTTCATTAAGAATTTTAATAAAATAAAATTATGAAAGTTCTAAAAGAGTAATCTCTGGCAAAACTCCGACTCTTCCCGGATAACCTAAAACCCCAAAACCACGGTTTACATAAAGCATTTTTCCTTCGCTTTCATACAAATCTGCCCATTTCGGATAGCGGTATTGTACGGGTGACCATTTGATGTTTTTCAGATCCAGACCAAACTGCATTCCGTGTGTGTGACCGGAAAGTGTCAAACTGATATCTGCGGGATGTTTTTTTACCACATAATCAAAATGAGTAGGGTCGTGGCTCATTAATATCTTTGCAGCGTTTTGCGGTACATTTTCTAATGCTTTGTCAATTTTTCCAAATTGTGGAAATGGTTTCAATCCCCAGTTTTCTACACCTAAAATGTATAATTTTTCTCCATTTCTGTCGATCGCGCGGTTTTCGTTCATCAACATATCAAAGCCTGCCTGTTTTTCGTATTCAATCAATGCTTCAAGATTCACTTTTTTAGCATGAGGAGATTCCCAAGTCACATAATCACCATAATCATGATTTCCCAGCACCGCAAACTTTCCGTCTTTCGCCTTGATTTTAGAAAAAAGAGGAATAAAGGGTTTGAATTCTTCAGAAACATTATTGACCATATCTCCTGTAAATAACACTAAATCAGGATTTTGTTCGTTAATCAGATCAATTGCATGTTCCAGTTTGCTTGGATCAGAGAAACTGCCGCTGTGAACATCTGAAATCTGAATGATTTTATAACCTTTAAAGCTCTGAGGAAGATTTTTAATTTTTACTTTTACTCTTCTTACTTTGTGTCTGTACTTTCCAAAGGTAATTCCATCAATAAACAAAGCAGAGAGCATGCCGCCTAAGCCAAGTCCCATAATGCTCAAAAACTTTCTTCTTTCCGGGAAAAAGTTTTCCGTTGGTCTGGTTAATCCGACTAAATAACCTCCCGTTCTGAAAATATCATCAATTAATAAAAATAAAACGATGAAAATTTTAGGTAAAATAAAGACCAAAAACAACGAGATCATGATTTGGGCTCTCATTGTACTTCTGTCTGATCTCTGAAAATGGGAAACTTCATAAGCAAAGAATCCGTAAACGGCTAAAGACAAAACGCAGTATCCGATTTTAATCCATGAATTATCGGTTAACGTTCTAATTGCCTGATAAATATAGACTTCAAGAAACAAGAAGATTGCAGCTATAAATAAAAAATTTCTTTGCATAACCAAGTTTTAAAAAAGCACAAAAGAAATCTCCTCTGTGCTTTTTAATATTTTTTTAAATTAATGTAAGTCTTAAGGAAATTTATAAACGATCGCATTGATGTTCATTCCGGCACCTACCGAAGTCATTACAATGTTCCCTTTATCTTTAAACGTTTGACCTTCCATTTTTCCTTTAATTATTAAATCAAACATGGTAGGAATGGTAGCAACAGAAGAATTTCCAAACTCCTGAATCGTCATTGGTGAAATTGAGTGATCATAATCTTTCACATCGTAAAGCTTGTGAAGTCTTTCGATCATTGCATAGTCCATTTTTGCATTAGCTTGGTGAATCAGAATTTTATCAATGTCTTCAATAGAAAGTCCCGCATCATCAATGGTTTCTTTGATAGCAGTGGGAACGTTTTTCAGAGCATATTCGTAGATTTTTCTTCCCATCATTCTGATGTACAGTTTCTGATCGTCAAAATCTTTATTGATAGAAGCGCCGTTTCGTAAATATTCTAATTCAGGACCGTTGTCGCAAATGGTATTGTGAGAAATTATTCCAACATTTTCTTCGTCAGTTGCGGTTACTATAACTGCGCCGGCTCCGTCAGCAAAGATCATTTTATTTCTGTCGTAAGGATCGGTAACACGGCTTAAAGTTTCTGCACCTACAACCAAAATAGTTTTGGCAACGCCTGCTTTGATAAGATTGTTTGCCAAAATCATCGCTTCAACCCAACCCGGACAACCGAATATCATATCATAAGTGATACATTTTCTGTTTTTAATGCCTAAATGATTCTTTACTCTTCCAGCCATATTCGGCATAAAGCTCGCAGCACCATTGGTTCCTACCTCACCGAAATTGCTTGCATAAATAATATAATCTAAATCTTCACCGTCAACTTCTGCATCTTCAAGAGCCACTTTTGCAGCTTCGTAACCGATTTTGGAGTTTGAAGTGTCGTCTTCAATATATCTTCTGTTTTCAATTTCTGTAATTTCTACAAATTTTGAGATGATTTCTGTGGTTGGCTTGTCTATTTTTTCGCCTTCATCGGTATAGAATTCAGAATTTAGAAAATAATCTCTACCAATAACTCTGTTAGGAATGTAAGATCCAGAACCAATAATGATCGTATTCGGCATTCGTTCAAATAATTTTAAAGATGCAAAGTTAATAATTAATATTAATAAGAAAGAATTAAAAATATTATTAAATTTGCAAAAATTGTGCTTTACAATCTATGAAAAACAATTCGTCTTTAAAAGGGTTACTCATTGCTGTTGTAGTTTTTATACTTGCTTTTGGAGTTTACTTCTTCTTACTTGCAAAGAAAAATTATTATCTGGTAGATAACCCGACTCCCGATACGTATTATTATAAAATCAACAATGGATCTGAAGGGATTATTTCTGCTGGTCAATATGTAAATGTTGATCTTAAAAAGGGGAGAAATTCAATAAAAGTTTTTGATCAGAATAAGAAATTATTATACGATTCTGCCTTCGAAGTGAACAAAATCAGAGGTCTTATAAATATAGCTCATGAGGATTATTACATTAATCGTCAATATTATGGGTACAATCTTAAAAAAGATTCATTACTTTTGGCGTTGGATAAAACGATTATAGACGGGAAACCGTATTTTGGAGGGGCAAAACACTTCAATAAGCTTTATACAGAAGACTTTTACTACAATGTAGACGAAGATTATGACAAGCTGATAAAAAATATTGATAAAGTAGAATCCCGTTCAAAGATCTTTAGAAAACAAGATTACCTTAACTATTATAAAGAATATTACAAGTTTTGACAAACGATATCAATAAAGTAACTCCCTACAATTCTGAGGCTACGAAAAAAAGCCAGGTAGAGGATATGTTCGACAATATAGCGCCGAAATACGATTTGCTAAACCATGCTTTATCTATGAAAATAGATGTTTTGTGGAGAAACAAGCTTGTTCGCATGATGAAAGAAGATGCTCCACAGGAGGTACTTGATGTGGCTACTGGAACAGGTGATCTGGCGATTGCTGTAGAAAAAGGAACCGGCGCAAAAGTAGTTGGTTTAGATTTATCGCAACAAATGTTAAATGTTGGCGTTATTAAAATAAAAAAACTTAAATTAGACGGCAAAATTTCTATGCAGAAGGGCGATGCAGAAAATTTACCTTTCGAGGACAATAGATTTGATGCTGTTTCCGTTGCATTTGGAGTAAGGAACTTTGAGAACCTTACAAAAGGTTTGGCAGAGCTGAGAAGAGTAGTGAAAGAAAACAAAAGTGTGTATATCCTTGAGTTTTCAAAAGTGGAAGGTTTTTTAGGACCGTTTTATATGTTTTATTTCAAAAATATATTACCGGCAATCGGAAGACTAGTTTCTAAAGACAACAGAGCTTATACGTATCTTCCGGATTCTGTAAATGCTTTTCCATTTGGAGAAAAAATGAGACAAATACTTTTAGATACAGGATTCAAAAAAGTAGAATATAAAAAATTAAGTTTAGGTATAGCCACAATTTATAAAGCAACAAAATAACCTATGAATAAATTTCTATTAAAAGCTCTGGTTTTAGCCTCAGTTAGCATTGCAACTTTTGCAGATGCGCAATTTAGAACTCGTAACAGGATGGATAAGCTGGAAGATTTTGACCAGCAAAAATTCAGCTGGGGTTTCTTTTTAAACGGAAATAGACTAGACTATCGCATTGTACTTCATCCAAGATATGGGATGAACGGGAACCAGAATCTTGTTACTTCAAAAGAAAGTTACAGCTTTGGTGCGGGTCTTATCACAAAATTCAGACTAAATGATTATTTAGACGTAAGAGTAGAGCCAGGTTTACAGTTTGCTCAGAGACAATTGATCTTCAATACGCAATCTAACGATATTTATCAAAACGGAAATCCTCAAAATCCGGCTTTTACACCAATTGCATTGACTGAAAAAGACAGAGTAAGAGAAATTAAATCTACTTTGGTAGACGTTCCTGTATTATTAGAACTTCATGGAGAGAGATGGTATAATTCAAGACCATACATTGCTGCAGGGGTTAATTATATTGTGAATTTACAGTCAAATTCTGATTCAGAAGATGATAACCAACAGCAGGTTTTCAGATCTACAACTCACAATTTTGCATGGTCTGCAGAAATGGGAATTCAGTTTTATTTTAATAAATTTAAACTCACTCCTGCAATCAGAGGAACGTTCTTTATGAACAACGAAATGGTAGCTGATAACGCTACTACACCACCTTACTGGTCTGCAGCAGTTTCTACATTACAGACAAGAGCCGTAATGTTTGTGCTGAAATTTGAATAATATAATAAAAAATTAATATAGAAAGGAGGTGCTTTGGCATCTCCTTTTTGTTTTTAGTCAAAATATAGAGACTTTTATTTTTGTTAGTCTTTTTATTTTCATATTTTTGCTTTTAGTTAGAATATTTAGAAACCTGAAATGCTTCAAGAATTAGAAAACAATTTTTCAGAACTGGAAAAAAAGATTTTGAATCTTCATAAAAGTCATCAAAATCTTTCTGAAAAGTTATCAGAATTGAATAAAGAGCATGAAGAGCTGAAGATGAAATATGATGAAGAGCGTAAGAAAAATCAGGTATTAGCAGAAGAACAGAAAAATATAAAATTGTATTCAGCAATATCAGGAAATCCTGAGCACAACAGACTCATGAAAAGCCACATCAACAGATTGGTAAAAGAAGTAGACTTTTGTATTGCACAGCTTCAAAACAGTGGACTATAATGGAGGTAAGGAGAATAACCATCAATATTGCAGGAAGAGTATATCCGCTGAATGTACCCGCAGCAGAAGAAGAGACTTTGCGCAAAGTGGGGAAGCAAATTGAAAATATGATTAAAGATTTTGAGCAAAATTTCGATGTAAGAGATAAACAAGATGCTTTGGCAATGTGCGCCCTCAAATTGGGAACCAATGCAGAAGTTGTATCTCTGAACTACGAAAAAAATATAAATTCTACCAACGAAAGATTAGCTAAAATTAATCAGACGTTGAATGAAGTTGGAAAATAAATTTTCCACGAAAAGCTGCCTACAGTAATTCTAACACATTAAGGTAAACTCAACACTAAACAATTAATGTTCGAAAGTCTTTTCAATGGCGTGCTGCTTTACGCAGATTACAGAGAGAAGAAATCAGATCAAATCGTGGAGATCGGGAGTTTACTCTAAATCACTGGATTATTGTAGGCTTTTTTTATTTTAAATTTAGACAATTAAAACTCAATATATATATGACAACAGCCATAATAGTCGGCGTTATTTGTTTAGTAGTAGGTGCTGTTTTAGGAATGATATTTTCTAAAAGCTCTCTGAATGCTAAAGGCAAATTTATTATAGACGATGCTACCAAAAAAGCAGAAAACCTTATAGAAAAAGCTACCGTACAAGCTGAATCGATAAAAAAAGAAAAAAACCTTCAGGCTAAAGAAAAATTTCTTGAATTAAAATCTCAGCATGATGCAGATATCCAGGTTCGTGAAAAGAAAATGCAGGAAGCTGAAAAAAGAACAAAAGACAAAGAAAATAAGCTCAATGACGAGCTTAGCAAAGCAGGAAAATTAGAAAAAGATCTTGATAGACAAATCGCTGATTACGCTAAGAAAACTGAGATTTTAGAGAAAAAACAGCATGATCTTGATTCAGCAACGGCGAAGAAAGTTGAAATGCTTGAGAAAATTTCAAACTATACAGCTGAAGAAGCTAAAGCAGAATTGGTAGAAACCATGAAAGCTGAAGCAAAAACCAGAGCTCAGGCGCACGTTCAGAGCATCATGGAAGAAGCTCAGTTGAATGCCAAGAGCGAGGCTAGAAAAATTGTTATTCAGACTATTCAGAGAATTGGTACAGAACAGGCGATTGAAAATTCAGTTTCTGTATTTAATATTGAATCAGACGAAGTAAAAGGTAGAATTATCGGTAGAGAAGGGAGAAATATCCGTGCTTTGGAAGCAATGACTGGTGTAGAGATCATCGTTGATGATACTCCGGAAGCTATTCTTCTTTCGTGTTTCGATCCTGTAAGAAGAGAAATCGCAAGATTGTCACTTCACAGATTGGTAACTGACGGTAGAATTCACCCTGCAAGAATCGAAGAAGTGGTTGAGAAAACTAAGAAAATGATTGAAGAAGAGATCATTGAAGTTGGAAAAAGAACAATTATTGATCTTGGAATCCACGGTTTACACCCTGAATTGGTGAAAATTGTTGGTAGAATGAAATACCGTTCGTCTTACGGACAAAACCTTTTACAGCACTCAAGAGAAGTTGCAAATATTGCTGCGACAATGGCTGCCGAATTAGGATTAAATGTAAAAATGGCTAAAAGAGCTGGTCTTTTACATGATATTGGTAAAGTTCCTGAGCAGGAATCTGAGCTTCCTCACGCTTTGTTAGGAATGCAATGGGCTGAGAAATACGGTGAAAATCCTGAAGTAATCAATGCAATCGGAGCCCACCACGACGAAGTGGAAATGACTTCATTGTTATCACCGATCATTCAGGTTGCCGATGCTATTTCCGGTGCAAGACCGGGAGCAAGACGTCAGGTTTTAGAATCATATATCCAAAGATTGAAAGATCTTGAAGCTGCAGCGTTGAGTTTTGAAGGTGTGTCAAGTGCTTATGCAATTCAGGCGGGTAGAGAATTGAGAGTAATGGTAGAAAGCGGAAAAGTGAATGACGAAATCGCCTCTCAACTTTCTTACGATATTTCAGAGAAAATTCAGAACGAACTGACTTATCCGGGACAGGTAAGAGTCACTGTAATCAGAGAGACAAGAGCTGTAAATATCGCAAGATAAATAGTTAAAAGAAATAGATAGAATCCTTTCAAAGAAATTTGAAAGGATTTTTTTATTGAATCAGGCTTAAATTAATGATTTTTATTTATTAAAATTGAGTAATAACATTAATATTCTAATGATATACTAAGAATTTATATTCAACGTTAT
>Ga0065714_10065268_pt1 | contig 11281 bp, 12 predicted proteins | sample MisRhiReplicate2_FD_59101 | JGI IMG/M metagenome (GOLD analysis project Ga0065714, IMG submission 59101) | Miscanthus rhizosphere microbial communities from Kellogg Biological Station, MSU, sample Rhizosphere Soil Replicate 2: eDNA_1 v2... | ecosystem: Host-associated > Plants > Roots >... | reverse complement strand
TAAATATAAATTTATTTAAATGGACTTTGACTTAATTAAAGATACTGTCACATTACTCGAAGAATTTAATTTGAGTAATAAAAACGCTTCCTATCCTTCAACAATTGATGGTTTCAAAGCTTGGGTTTTTGATCAGGAATCTCAAAAACAAAACTATGAGAATATGACGGCAGACACAAATTGGGAAGGGAAAGAGCATGGGAGAAGTGCTGAAAGTGCGATTACAACACTTTTACTGCATCTCAACCGATATGCAAAATCTTATTCAAAATCTGCAATTTCAGATTCTGATTTCTCTACTCAGGAAGATTTCATTTACCTGATTAATCTTAAAGCTTTCGGAGCAATGTCGAAAATTGATTTAATAAAAAAAAACATTCACGAAAAACCTGTCGGAATTCTGATCATCAACCGGCTTTTGAAGCATGGCTGGATTCAACAGACAGATTCTGTGCAAGATAAAAGAATCAAATTGATAAATATTACAGAAAAAGGTCTGAAAGTTCTCGAAAACCAGATGGGTAAAATTCGTCAGGCAACCAAAATCGTTTCAGGTAATCTTTATCATTCAGAAAAAATGGAATTGATTCGTATTCTTAACAAATTAGATCAGTTTCACCACCCTATTTATCACAAAAATATTGACAGCAAAGATCTTATAGAAACCGTTTATAAAGATTTTTCATTTGAAAATAATTAATATGAAAAAAATAGCGATTATAGGATCAGGATTTTCAGGTTTGTCGGCAGCAGCTTATTCTGCACAGCAAAGTCATGAGGTGCATGTCTTTGAAAAAAACAGCAGTTTAGGGGGAAGAGCAAGGAAATTCACCACAGATAATGGTTATGTTTTCGATATGGGTCCAAGTTGGTATTGGATGCCCGATATTATTGAAAATTTCTTCTCAGATTTTGGTGAAAAAACTTCAGATTATTTTGAATTAATTCCTTTAAATCCTCAGTTTGAAATGGTTTTCTCAGAGACAACGATGCAGATTCCACATGATTATGATGAGATGAAAAATCTTTTTGAAACCACTGAAAAAGGTGCAGGAAAAAAGCTTGATGAATTCATGAAAGACGCTCAGTACAAATATGAAGTAGGCATGAAAGAATTCGTTAACAAACCTTGTCATTCCTGGTTTGAATTTGTTTCTCCGAAAATCGCAAAAAGTGCTTTAAAATTAGACTTACTATCTAATTTCCATAAATTTGTAAGAAAATACTTCAGAGATCCAAAACTGATCATGCTGATGGAATTTCCGGTAATTTTTCTGGGAGCAGCTCCGAAAGATATTCCTGCATTGTACAGTTTGATGAATTACGGAGGATACAAACTGGGAACATGGTATCCGGTTGGGGGATTTTCTAAAATCATCGATGCGATGGCAGATATCGCAAAAAAGCAGGGAGTTCACTTTCATTTAAATTCTAATATTGATTCGATAAAGATCAATAAAGATAAAGCAACTTCATTGTCTGTCAATGGAAGAGATCTTGAATTTGACATTGTGATTGCATCATCAGATTATCACCACACAGAAAATACTTTACTTCCCAAAGAGTATAGAAATTATACGGAAGATTACTGGAAAAAAAGAACCTTTGCGCCTTCATGTTTAATTTATTATTTAGGATTTAAAGAAAAAATTCCAAATATAAAACATCATACTTTGTTTTTTGAAAATGATCTGGATCTGCATACAACAGAAATTTATGATGATAAAAAATGGCCTACGAAACCACTTTTTTACGTTTGTTGTCCGTCAAAAACGGATGAAAATGTAGCTCCTGAAAATTGTGAAAATGTATTTCTTCTGATGCCTGTTGCAACCGGTTTGGAAGACAGCGAAGAAATCAGAGAAAAATATTTTGACGAAATGATTCTAAGACTCGAAAAACACACTGGAACTTTAAATTTAAAATCGAAAGTAGACTATAAAAAAAGCTATTGCATCAAAGATTTTAAAGAAGATTACAACGCATATGAAGGAAATGCATATGGATTGGCAAACACACTTTCCCAAACAGCAGTTTTGAAACCTTCACTAAAAAATAAAAAAATAAGCAATTTATTTTACACGGGACAATTGACCGTTCCGGGACCCGGAGTTCCGCCGTCGATTATTTCAGGAAAAATTGCAGCCATTGAAGCAACCAAATAAACCAGGATCAATATGAAAAAGCTATTTGATGATCTCTCGTACAAGATCAGTAAACAGACCACCAAACAATACAGTACCAGTTTTTCATTAGGGATCTTGGCATTGTCATCAAAAATCAGAAATTCAATTTATGCAATTTACGGCTATGTGAGACTGGCTGACGAAATTGTAGACAGTTTCCATGATTTTGATAGAGCAAGTCTACTTGCACGTTTCAGAGAACAGACGAATCAGGCTTTGGAAGAAAAAATTTCTTTAAATCCTATTTTGCAATGCTTTCAGGAAACAATTCATCGGTATAAAATTGATTTAGAACTGATTAACCAGTTTCTAAACAGCATGGAAATGGATCTTCAGAAAATTGATTACAATTCTGATCTTTACAAACAATACATTTTAGGTTCTGCCGAAGTCGTTGGTTTGATGTGTCTTCACATTTTTGTAGACGGAAATAAAGAGCAGTACGAAATATTGAAACCTTCTGCAATGAAACTCGGGTCGGCTTTTCAGAAAGTTAATTTTTTAAGAGATTTGAAAGATGATTATCAGGTTTTGGGTCGCACTTATTTTCCTAATGTTGATATAACTTTTTTTGACAATTCCGTGAAAGAACACATTGAAAATGATATTCAGCAGGAATTTAAAGAAGCTTTGGAAGGCATTAAAAATTTGCCCAACTCAGCACGTTTCGGAGTTTATCTTGCTTATCGATATTACATTTCTCTGTTCAGAAAAATCAAAAAAACACCTGCAAAAAAAATTATCAATCAGAGAATCAGAATTTCAAACGGAAGAAAATTTTCATTAATGATGAGCAGTTATCTACAGTATAAAATATCATATTTATAAGATCAGAAATTTATTTTAAACAAGAAAAATGGTACATCAACTTAAAAGAGAGCAACAATTAAACTGCGATATAGAAACTGCCTGGAAATTTTTTTCATCAGCCAATAATCTTTCTAAAATCACTCCAAAAGATATGAACTTCATTGTTCGTACAAAAATGGAAAGTGATGAAATCTACGAAGGAATGATCATCGATTATTACGTTTCGCCCTTATTAGGAATTAAAATGGATTGGCAGACGGAAATCACACAAGTCAATTATCATCAAAGTTTTACGGACTTTCAAAAAAAAGGGCCTTATAAATTATGGAATCATTTTCATGAATTTATCCCCAACGAAAAAGGAGTTTTAATAAAAGACACTGTAGATTATGAACTTCCGATGGGATTTTTGGGAGAAATCGCCCATAAGCTTTTTGTTAAAAGTAAATTAGAACACATCTTCCTTTACCGATTTAATATTTTGGAAAAAATGTTTAACCAGAAACAAAACTGATATGAATTTTTTGATTGTTGTTGCCACATTTTTTATCATGGAAGGGATCACGTGGATGGTTCACAAATACATTATGCATGGTTTTTTATGGACGCTCCACCGGGATCATCACGACCATAGCAATGATGGCCACATGGAAAGAAACGACTATTTTTTCGCCATTTTTGCGATTCCTACCATTGCAATGATGTATTACGGAACGGTGAATAATTTTAATGCCTATTTTTACATCTCTATCGGAATAACTTTATACGGAATGGCGTATTTTTTTGTTCATGACATTTTTATTCATCAGCGTTTTAAGCTTTTGCGAGACACACAAAATCCTTATTTATTAGCGATAAGACGCGCTCATAAACAGCATCACAAACATACCGGAAAAGAGCAGGGAGAATGTTTTGGATTTTTGTGGGTTCCTGTGAAGTATTTCAAAATGTATTTTAATAAAAATAAGAAGTAAATGTGGCAGTACACGTATTTGGCGATCAACTTTTTTACGGTGATTATTTGTTTTTTGTTTTCATTTCACCCAAAAATAAAATTTCACAAGCATTTTAAAGCATTTATGATGGCTTCTCTTTTAGTTGCCGTCTTTTTTATTGTTTGGGATATTTGGTTTACCAAAATCGGTGTTTGGTGGTTTAATGACAGATATCTTATTGGCAGCCGACTTTTCGGACTTCCTATTGAAGAACTCATGTTTTTTATCTGCATCCCGTTTTCCTGCATTTTTACGTATTTCTGTTTAGATAAATTTTTTAAGCTAGACTGGAATCCTGATTTTGAAAGAATATTTGTGATTATTTCTATCACAGTTCTACTTTGCCTTTCAGTTTATTTAGAACAGAGAATTTATCCGTTTGTTACATTTTTTACAACAGCAATCAGTCTTTTTGGGTTGTATTTTATTTTAAAGGTTAAATGGCTTGGAAAAGCATCATTGATTTATTTAATATTAATGCCCGGTTTTTTGGCTGTCAACGGAATTCTCACCGGAAGCGGACTCGATTCTCCTATCGTCAATTATAATCCTGAGCATATTATCGGAATCCGAATTTTTACGATTCCCATAGAAGATACTGTTTATGGTTATGAAATGATTTTATGGAATCTCTATTTTTTTCAAAAATTCAGAACTGAATGAAAAAGATTAAAAATAGAAGTATACAATACAAGTTATCAAAATAATTTTATCACTGCTATAAGATTTAATTTTAATTAAAATTAAATTGTTTATTAATCGTAAAAAAAATATTATTTAAAAATAAGCAGTTATTATTCACTTTTGCATACCACACGTTTAATGTAAGGCATAGTATTTGCAACTTCTCTTCTAAACCACTTATACCACAAATATTATGAACGTTACAGATTTAAAAATTAAAAATCTGGTAGATTATAAAGGCCAGATTTTTACAATTACAGAGATTTTTCAGAATGAGAAAAATGAATATTCAGTAAAAATCGAGAATGATTATCAACATCTGGCTGTGCCTGCAGATTCTATTCAACCTATTACGATCAACGAAGACTGGCTGGAGAAATTCGGATTCATGAGAACATACAGTTCAGATCACAGAATCAGATACGAAAGACCGGAAACATTCATCAAATATGATATTGATTTGAGTTCTAAAAAAATCGTTGAAGGATTGAAGATTTACGGAAATACAATCAGATGTAAATATATCCACGAGTTTCAGAATATTTTTTCAAGCCTGTTCGGAAAAGACACAGGAATTTCTATGAAAAGCATTTTCAAGAATGAAGCTATAGCTTAACATCAACACCAAATCTCAATTATATATATGTTTAATTGAAATCCCGACTTTATTAAATTAAGTCGGGAATTTTTATTTGTTTTAAGTAATTCTTTTTTTATTGCTCGCCTCAACCCAATTTCTTTTTCCACATTTTTTGCAGGTCCCGGCGTTGCCTGTTTGCTTTTCTTCCGTAGATCCACAGAATGTGCAAGAGTAATAACCTTCATTTTCAACAAATTGTAAAGGATGATCCAATGAATGCGGCATTACCGGCAACCCATATTTAACCTCTTTTTCATCATAAAAGAAAACACTGATATCTCCTGAAGTTTCTTCAATTGCTGTTTCTATCTGACCTAAATGAGAAACACCTTTCAATCTTAATTCTGAGAAAAATTCATCACTGCCCAGATTTTCTTTCTTAAAATTATCAATGGCAAAAACTCCATCTTTGATAAGACAAATCGATTTTCCTTCCAATAAATTTTCAAACTTTTTGAACCTTCCGATTAAATAAGTAAAAAGACTGTAAATGCAAATAATAACAATAAAAACAATAATAGAAGACATGATTCCTACATCTTTGTAAAACATAGGATCACCAGCTGCTGAGCCTAAACCAATGATCACAACAAGTTCAAAAACAGATAATTGCTTCACACCTCTTTTTCCCAAAACCCTCAAACCAATGATGATAGTAAGGAACATAATGATCGTTCGTAAAACAATTTCAAGCATGAAAATCCATTCTTCGCTTCCCAGAAGAAATTCTTTCCAATTAAAACTCAAAAAAACAGAGAGATACATAGATGATTATTTGCAAAAAAGATGTCAAAAAATAAGCCACATACAATTCGCTTTAAATTAAAAAGCCTCCTGATCTCAAAATTCAGATCAGGAGGCTCTCACTTTTAATATAAAAGTTTAAAGTAATAAATTAAGTAGCGTAGTAAAATTTTATTTTAAATCAAAATAACCTGCATATTTACTCTGCTGAATTTTTGCCATAAAATCATTATAAGCAGGATACTGTATTCCCGTTGCAATATCAATTACAAACTTATTACGATTGGGCTTAAGTCTTAGTCTTATCTGATCGAAACTATAATTATCAACTTCACATAAAAAGTTCTTTATTTCATTGAAATTAATATTGTTTTTTTCAGTCGTTTTCTTAGTTTTCTGAACCGTTGCTTCGTCCAGAAAAAATTTAATTCGTTCCATAAATTTTAGATTTGGTAGTGATTGCTAAGATACGAAATTTTCCTGACATATTTATGATTACAGTCACATTATCAGTATAATATAAATTTTATTTCCCATTAAAATTTATATTATTCAAGACTTAAAAACTAGTTGGATATAATCTTCAGACTGGTCTGAATTTTGTCTTAATATGAACATTAAAAAAAATTATTATGGATTCTAAAAATATTTCAAGAATTGCATTAGGAACGATGCTTGTCACGGCAGGAATTGCACATCTCACTTTTGGGAGAAAAGAATTTCAGGCACAGGTTCCGGATTGGGTTCCTTTGAAAAAAGACGATACTGTTGTGTATTCCGGAATTGTTGAAATTGCTTTGGGAGCAAGTATTATCGCTACTCCGAAGAAATACCGAAGTCTTTTAGGAAAAATAACTGCAGTATTTTTCACAGCTGTTTTCCCTGGAAATATTTCACAATATAAAAACAGAAAAGACGGTTTTGGGCTAGACACCGACGAAAGAAGAAAGGCAAGATTATTCATGCAACCTATGCTTATCGGCTGGGCTTTAAAATCTATGGAAGATTAAGCTTTAAAAAATTAATAAATCTTCATTTTTTTAATAAAATCACATTCAAATAAATAATATTTGAATCTAATTCAGATTGATTATTTTTGCTGAAATTATCATCAAAATGAAGAATGGGGTAAGCTGGGTTCTGGTTCTATTTTTAACCATTACCCTACTCAACAATTGCCTGCAAACCAAAACATACAAAGAGATCAGGAAAAAGCAATCTTTCATTGATCAGTTAAGGTTTGTGTATTCTTCAGGTGACATTTCGAAATGGCCAAAACCGATTCTTGATCCTTCCGAACCCACTTTTTCCGAAATAGGTCATCTGCCAAAAGTTGAATTTCCATCAGACAATCCTTATTCTGATGAAAAGGCTGCGCTGGGAAGAACTTTGTTTTACGATCCGAGACTTTCAGGTTCTAATCAAATTGCCTGCGCATCATGTCACGATCCCGAATTGGGATGGACAGACAACAGAAAATTTTCTTTTGGGCACGACAGACAATTAGGTAGCAGAAATGCGATGACAATAATGAACATTGCTTATGCAAAGTCTCTTTTTTGGGACGGCAGAGCGGCATCTCTTGAAGATCAGGCAAAAATGCCGATTGAAGATATGAGAGAAATGCATGAGCATATCGATATTGCCACTGAAAAAATTGTAAAAGTAAAAGGTTATGAAATTCTTTTTGAAAAAGCTTTTGGTGACAAAAAAATAACGAAAGACAGAATAGCAAAATCCATTGCAACTTTTGAACGTACAGTGATAAGTCCACCAAGCCGATTTGATAGATTTATTGATGGTGAAAAAGATATTTTTACCAATGATGAAGTAGTGGGACTTCACCTTTTCAGGACGAAAGCTCAATGCATGAACTGTCACAATTCAGGTTATTTTTCGAATAATCTTTTTGAAAATGACGGAACTTCTCTGCTCAGCTCAGAAAATGAAGATTTGGGACAATATTTAATCACGAAAAAAACTTCGGATGTAGGGAAATTTAGAGTTCCAACATTGAGAGAAGTTACGAGAACAGGACCTTGGATGCACAATGGCTCTTTTAATACTTTAACGGAAGTCATCAATTTTTACAATACCGGAAATCCTGAATCATCTAAGCATAAGAAAACTATTCATGAAGGAGTACCATTAAATTCTGAAAAATCTGATATGCTTAAACTTTTAGATCTTACAAAAGAAGAGATTTTACAATTGGAAGCATTTCTCGGAACATTGAGCACACCAACGGCAAGACCTGCACCGCCTAAACTTCCAAAGTAAAAGTGTAGAACATTCAGAAAATGTCCTTCATGCTCCACACTTGAGATTTAATTAGAATATTTTCTATTGCTTATTTATTTTATATAATCTACCGGCATCAGTGACAGCATACAAAGCGTTATCAGTACCTTGTGTAACATCTCTGAAACGTTGATTTTCATCGGCAAGTAATCTTTCTTCACCTACAACTTTATTATTTTCGATAACCAGTCTTACGATGTGCATTCCGCTTAGAGATCCTATGAAAAGATTGTTTTGCCATTCAGGCATATTATTTCCTCTGTAGAATGTCATTCCGCTTGGTGATATCACAGGATCCCAGTAATAAACGGGTTGCTGCATGCCTGTTTGCTGTTGAATTCCGTTTCCGATTACTGCACCACTGTATTCTATTCCATAGCTTATTGTAGGCCAACCATAATTTGCTCCTGCCTGTATACGATTGATTTCGTCTCCTCCTCTCGGTCCGTGCTCTCCCTGCCAAAGATCTCCGGTTACAGGATGAATCGCCATTCCTTGTGGATTTCTATGACCAATACTATACAGTTCAGGTAAAGCTCCGGATTGGGAGAATGTAGGATTTCCTGATGCCGGCTGACCGTCTTTTGTAATGCGTACTATTTTACCAATTGCTGCAGTAACTGATTGCGCTAAAGGTCTTGTAGAAAGATCAGACCGTTCTCCCGTACTTACAAACAAATTTCCTGTAGAATCAAATAAAATTCTTCCTCCATAATGAAGATTACCCGTTGAAGCAGACGGATTTGCCCTGTAAATAACTGTCGGATTTTCAATAGTTGTTTCAGAATCCGAAAGTCTGCCTTTTGCAACGGCTGTCAAAGTACCACCAGCGACATTTTCAGAAAACACCCAATAAACCATTCTATTCGAAGAAAACTGAGGATCAAGACACAGTCCAAGCAATCCGCCCTGTCCTGTAGAATTTACTGCGGGAAGCCCAGTAATCGGGTTTCCAACCGTTCCAGTATTGGTGACAATTCGTATGGTTCCTGTTTTTTGAGTAATTAATAATCGTCCATCCGGAAGGCTAGTAATTCCCCAAGGCGAAGTGAGCGAAGATGTAAGAACTGTTTTTTGATAAGGTGTTATGGTCTTTACAGCGTTGATTCTTGTCTGTCCGGCAAAGGCCGGAGCGTAATTGGTGTTTGCAGGATTGGTTTCTACGGGCGGAAATGTCTCGCCGTTGTTTCCATTGCCCTCTAAATCGTCTATACAATTGACTAAAAGCATCGACGATGCAATCATTAAGTAATGCAGTTTGAATTTCATATTTAAAAAATTTGGTGTTTTAGTGATTTTCATTTCATAATTCAATTATTATTACGAAATATGTAAACGAAAGCATCAAAGTTTAAGCCAAGAAAAGACTTTTAGAAGATTTTGTATGAAAATATGATACGAATTTCATTTTTTGAAAAAACAAAATACCCTTAAAAATTAATTTAAGGGTTCTATTTATTTTAATATAAATTTTAAAGGTTAGGTTTAAACTATTAAATCAGGAGTTATCGGTAAATTTCTAAAACGTTTTCCGGTTGCATTAAAAATGGCGTTGGCAATTGCAGGAGCAGCTCCGATAATTCCTACTTCACCCAATCCTTTTGCTCCACTAGGATTCAGATTCGGATCAGGTTTGTTGATAAAAGAAACTTCGATAATCGGAGCATCTGCATTTACAGGGAAATGATAACCCGCTAGATCATTTGCAATGATACTTCCCAATTTCTCGTCAACTGACATTTTTTCCATCAGAGCCATACCAATTCCTCCTACTGCTGCTCCTGAAATCTGGTTGGCTGCAGGTTTTTCATTGATAATTTTTCCGCCATCTACTACAACAACCATTTTATCAATCATCACTTTTCCGGTTTTTGTATTGACTTTTACTTTACAGAAATGAGCAGCTGACGAACAAAAAGAAAATTTATTTCTCTCATCCCCCGGTCCCGATGAAGCTTCTACATCAATTGTTTTTAAATTATTTTTCGTGAAAATATCCTGATAAGAAATAAAATTCTCGCCACTTTTCTGAAAAGAAATTCCTGTATCTGAAAGGATAACATCTTTTGTAATAGCATCTTTATATTTTGAGTTTATTTGAGTTGCATATTCTGCTAACTTTACTTTTAAAGCATCACTTACTGCAACTACAGCTCCGCTGATGGAAGACAATCCTGTACTTCCACCCTGACTTCCCGCCGGAGGAAGATCAGAATTTCCAAGTTCAATGGTAATTTTACTTTTAGAAATACCGGAAGTTTCATACATAATATTCTGCATCCCTGTTCCCGTTCCGGTTCCGATGTCGGTCATTGCTGTCTGTAAAACAACATTTCCGTCTTTCGTCATTTTGATTCCTGCGCTGGATTTGTTTCTTCCTGCATTCCACATTCCTACAGCCATTCCGTAACCGATTTTCCAATCGCCTTCTGAAATTGCTCCCGGAGTTGGCTGTCTTAAATTCCAACCAATCATTTTAGCACCTTTTTCGATGGCTTCTTTTAAATAATTTGTAGACCACGGCAATCCCGTTTCCGGATTTTTCTCGAGTGCCAAATTTTTATATCTCAACTCAACAGGATCTGTTTTCAGTTGATAACTCAGTTCATCCAACGCACTCTCGATAGCAAAATCACCGGTACAATCTCCGGGACCCCGCATCCATGTTGGAGCGCTTAGATTTAACGGGACAACTGCATTTTCAGTTTTAAGATTATCTAATTGATAGATAAGCCTCGTTACTCTTGTAATTCCCTCACTGAAAGGATCATATATTGCACAACCGTTCTTAGCCTGATGGAGAAGTCCTGTAATCTTGCCATCCTGATCGGCTCCAATTTTTATTTTCTGCCAAGATGCAGGTCTGTAACCTACAGAATGAAACATTTGAGGACGGGTTAACATCAGTTTTACGGGTCTTT
>Ga0065714_10003863_pt1 | contig 11281 bp, 7 predicted proteins | sample MisRhiReplicate2_FD_59101 | JGI IMG/M metagenome (GOLD analysis project Ga0065714, IMG submission 59101) | Miscanthus rhizosphere microbial communities from Kellogg Biological Station, MSU, sample Rhizosphere Soil Replicate 2: eDNA_1 v2... | ecosystem: Host-associated > Plants > Roots >... | reverse complement strand
TCTCGCCGCCGATGATCTCTGACGCTACCACGGTTCTGCAGCGCATCAATTTTGGCCACCTGCCCCGCTTCTACGTACAAGCGGGACACTTTATCGATTAAAGCCTGGCTACCCCAGGACATCAAAACGAGAGCGAAACAACAATGGCTACCATCCCTCATTTGATTCACGCAGAGCGCATCGTCAGCGGCGTGCGTACTTGCAATGTATACAACCCGTCCACCGGCGAGGTTATCCATACGCTCGGCCTTGCTGACCGCGAAACCGTGCAACAGGCCATCGACTCCGCCAGGTCGGCCTTTCCAGCCTGGCGCAATACCCCGCCGGCCAAACGTGCGCAGGTGATGTACCGTTTCAAGCAACTGCTTGAGCAGAACGAAGCACGTATCGCTCAGTTGATCAGCGAAGAGCACGGCAAAACGCTGGAAGATGCTGCCGGCGAATTGAAGCGCGGTATTGAGAACGTGGAATACGCCTGCTCGGCTCCGGAAATTCTCAAGGGAGAGTACAGTCGCAACGTCGGTCCACGTATCGATGCCTGGTCAGATTTCCAGCCATTGGGTGTGGTGGCGGGTATTACCCCGTTTAACTTCCCGGCCATGGTGCCGTTGTGGATGTATCCGCTGGCGATCGTCTGCGGCAACTGCTTCATCCTCAAACCGTCCGAGCGTGATCCAAGCTCGACGCTGCTGATTGCTCAATTGCTGTTGGATGCCGGCCTGCCAAAAGGCGTGCTGAACGTGGTTCACGGCGATAAGGAAGCGGTGGACGCGCTGATTGAAGCGCCGGAAGTCAAAGCGCTGAGTTTTGTGGGGTCTACGCCGATTGCCGAATACATCTATTCCGAGGCCACCAAGCGCGGCAAGCGTGTACAGGCCTTGGGTGGAGCGAAGAACCACGCGGTGCTGATGCCGGATGCGGACCTGGATAACGCGGTCAGTGCCCTGATGGGCGCGGCTTTTGGTTCGGCTGGTGAACGCTGCATGGCGATTTCGGTGGCCGTGTGTGTGGGTGACCAGGTGGCGGATGCGCTAGTCAGCAAACTGGTACCGCAGATCAAANCCCTGAAAATCGGTGCAGGTACAAANANTGGTCTGGATATGGGCCCGCTGATTACTGGCNCACACCTGGACAAAGTAACCGGCTANATCGAAGACGGCGTGCAGGCTGGCGCTCAGTTGGTCGTCGACGGCCGTGGGTTGAAGGTTGCCGGTAACGAAGGCGGCTACTTCCTCGGTGGCTGCCTGTTCGATCGTGTTACGCCAGAAATGCGCATCTATAAAGAAGAAATCTTCGGCCCGGTGCTGTGTGTTGTCCGGGTTAACAGCCTGGAAGAGGCGATGCAGCTGATCAACAAGCACGAGTACGGCAACGGCACCTGCATCTTTACCCGTGACGGTGAATCAGCCCGATTGTTTTGCGATGAAATCGAAGTCGGGATGGTCGGCGTCAACGTACCATTGCCGGTTCCAGTGGCGTACCACAGCTTCGGCGGCTGGAAGCGCTCACTGTTCGGTGACTTGCATGCCTATGGTCCGGATGGTGTGCGTTTTTATACCCGTCGCAAGGCGATTACCCAACGCTGGCCACAACGTGCAAGCCTCGAGGCGGCGCAGTTCGCCTTCCCTAGCAACAGCTAGCAACGAGTTGCCTCATCAGATAATCAACCTGTATGAGCTCAATGTCGGGCGCTGACTTTAACCAGGCTCTTCAGAAAATCTCGGGAACCAAAGAAACAGGCACGCCGGTTTGATTGATAATGTTTGTGCGAGCACACACGTCTAACAAACCGGCGTTTTTATCAGAGCAAGAAGATGCACCCAGGATTGCTGTCCAGCGCGTGCTAAAGACCATCGCGTAGTAACAGCGAGGTTGGTTCGGGTGTTCAGATCTGAGATAAATCCCAACAAATAAGCGAGATAACTCCGGTCCATTCCGGCTCATCAACTGACTGGGCAACCATATCGACCTGGCGGCGCGCAATCTCATCCTTGCTTCAGGTGCTGCCATGATAAACAAAAATCCTTTCACCTTGATAAAGGAGTAATAAATTGCCGGCCATACAAGATTTTTACCCACCTGAGTTTTCTCATTGCTATGGTTGTGGTACAAAAAACCCCCATGGCCACAAACTCAAAAGTCATTTAGTAGGTGATCGTGTTGAAGCACGAGTTACTGTAGATCCTATCTACAGTGGTGGTTTCCCAAAAAATGTATACGGGGGATTATTAGCGTCACTTTTAGATTGCCACGGAACAGCGAGCGCTGCTGCATTTGCTTATCTAGCCAAAGGAAGGCAATTAGGTGACGAATTGCAAGCAATACGCTTTATTACAGGCACTCTAAAAGTAGTCTTCCACAAACCAACGCCCTTAGGGGTAGAGCTTATCTTGCATGGAAAACTTCAGTCTCTCGAAAACCGAAAGGCCATTATTGACCTCTCACTTGGTGCGGGAGATATAATATTCGTAAGTGGCGAAATAATTGCAATCCAGCTACCAGAGGATTTCTAGCCATACTTCATCGATGTCCCAGCGGACAGATTTACCCCAAGTAAACTCCTTGGCTAATGCCCCAAATGTCACGCCTGAGCACAGGGTGCATGGTTCTCGCGGTGGAGGGTTTGCAGAAAAAATATCTTCCTGCAGCTTCCCCCTTAAAGAATTCGCGATTCTGAAAATTTCATTTGGACTAGTTTGTGACAAGTTCAAGCATAGCCCCATGCTCGTCGACGACCTTGAATACCTATTTTCGACAAGCCGTTTGAGATCCGCCGACGACCCTAAGTGTCAATAGGAACAGTGAGCATGGTATGCCGGATGGGTCATTGATGGCTGGGGCTTTTAAGGCAGTTTCGGCACGTCGGCCAGCAATGCTACCCCGGACTAGCAGCAGGGCCTTGCGGCATTGCTCGGGAGGGACACACCCATCAGTACCACCGACGAACCCAACGCCTTGTCTTGCTGCTTGCACATGTCGATGTGGGTAGCCGATCAACCCACGCCGCGATGGCGGTTAGTGCGCGGAAAACGTAGTAATACTACATGGTATCGACTATGGACCGAATACCTAGTTTTGAAATTTTACACTTTGGTACTGACTACTTATCGGTTACCTAAGTGATTATTTGCTTGCTATTGATTCGTTTGCTTAAACGAGTAGCCAGAGTAGCGCTGATAGCAATACCTTTTCTCAAACTCGATATTCGGCTAAAAACCATCAAGACATTGATTATATTAGAAATTATCAAAGCAGCCACAAACAGACCCGCGAAGACTTTGCCTTACAAACAAGTCACCAAGTCAACCAAGAACACTTAGCGACTTAATTTTTGAGGACTTTCGATACAAGTTATTCTCACTTAGAAACCGCTCGCTTTTTAGTCCTCCTCTCTCATATAAATAAATAATAATCAAATATTAATATATATAAGAAAAGGTAGCTAAAAGTAGCGGACAAAGCTCTGCCTTGCGGGAGCACTTGAGCCCTTCCTGTTGGTTCCTTTCGGGCAGCCGTAAACCTAGCCGGCCGCAGTTTTGTTCGTGCTTCAGTCCTGCGGCTAGGGTTTCGTCACGTTCATCACTTACCTTCAAGGGCAAGGAGCATCTGTCTTTCTGCACGGTGGACTTGGGCGAGGCCACGCGTCCCCTGCGCCTGGATGAACCTGCACAGAGTTTGTCGGTCCGTGTCATTCACCGGCTGAGCCGCTCCACCTGCTCGCACAGAAGGATGTCCCCCAGTCGGGAGTCATCGAGCAGACGGAACAGTTCTGCCCCGCGCAACTTCGTACCGGATTCGTTTTCCGGGTAGAGCCTGGCGATGAGCTAGCCATATTGCGCGGCAATCGTTTCAAGCAATTGCCGACTTTGCTCAATGTCCTGTTCCAGGGTGGAGGCGCGAAAGTACGCTCGGATCAGCGGGACTGTGGGTAGGCATAGGACCTCCACCAATAAGTGTGGGGGTGCTTGGGCACGGCAGAAAAATCCAAATTGACGCCTTCATAGTTCAGAAATGAGCAGGACGGCTGACGGTGAATCCCTGGCAGGTGACGGTGAAGTGACGCTGGGTTAGCCGAGGGTGGTGGCCCCAGCCACCACGACCACCAGTCCCGCGGTCGTTGCCATCGAATACCAGAAGGTTTCGCGAGTGAACTTGCTGGCCTCGGCATTCAATTTGCCAACCTCGGCGTTGAACTTACGGGATTCGGCATTCCGTTTGATGGTGTCGTCTATCAGCTTAGCGATTTCGGCGTGGATCTTTTCCAGTTCTGCAAAGGTCAGGCCATGGCTTTGCATGGCGTTCTTTCCTTTTCAGGTCAGGAGGGTTAGATCCCGACCACGCGGCAGACCGCTTCGAGGGTGTGATCGTCACGTTCCCGGACGACGCCCAGCGAGAAGCCGGCTTCTTCTCGGCGTAGGCGACCGCCAGCAGGGCGAAGGCCCGGCGCATCGCCTCGGCTTTGGTAATCCCGCCTTGAGTGGCGATGTCGGTGAGCGCCTGGTCGATCTCGTCCGACAGGTCGAGGGTCATTCTGGGCATGGGGCCCCCTGACAGATGGCTAGGCACAAATCGTACTGCAATTTACGGTGGGAGCTATGCCCGCCCGACGTGTCAGATTACCCGGCCGGACAGCACGTGGACATTGCGTCCTTCGACCTGCGAGGCGTGGCTGTGCTTGGCGTTGTTCAAGCCCAGTGTTCAGGTATTCCGCGTAGAAGGTGTCGCTTCGTTGAAGCCGTTCGGCTCGCTCGGGGTCTGCAACACGTAGTCGCACTTATCGCCGTGCAGGGCAAACACCATCAGGTCGTCCAGCACAGCGCGGCCCAGTAGCACGCTGGCGATCGCCGGGTAGTCGTTTATGACGCAAAGGCGTGACGCATCTCTCGGCGCTGTGCGGCAGGCCGAAGTAGGCGATCAGCAGCGTGCCCTCCCCCCGGTTCACTCAGGTCGCACAGCGGCGGCTGTAGGCGGCTTCGACGGCCAGAGGTAGGACGTCTTAGACGGTGAGGCAGGACCAGTCATGGTGGGTGGGCATAAGACCTCCAATAGGTGTGGAGTGCTTGGACACAGCAGAAAAATCCGAATTGACCCCTTCATAGTTCAGAAGTGGGCGGGACGGCAGACCGAGTCACGGCAGCAGTACGGTAAAGGGCCAGTTCGCGGTAAACCGTGGCCTGCCCGACGCCAAGCTGCTTGGCAATCTCGACCTTAGTCACGCCCTCCCCCGCTAGGCGCAGTATGGCCGCGCGTTTTTCCTCGTGGATTGGCTTACGCCCCTTGTACTTGCCGGCCTTCTGCGCTTTGTCGATCCCCTCGCGCTGCCGCTCCAGCATCATTTCCCGCTCAAACTGGGCAATCCCCCCCAACACGGTCAGGATTAACTTACCGGTGGGCGTGCTGGTGTCCAATCCCAGATTGAGAATCTTGACCTCAACCTTCTTCAGTTCCAATCGGTGCAGTGTCTGCAGCAGATCGGTGATCGAGCGAGCCAGTCGATCGAGTTTAGTGACCACAAAGGTATCCCCCACGCGGGCAAACTCAATGGCCTCTTCCAGCTGGACGCGCTGGGCCACGGACGACACCTGCTCTTTAAATATTTTTTCACAGCCACATCGTTCTAACTCGCGCAACTGGGCCTCAAAGCCGGCCTCTTGTTCGATCGTTGAAGTACGTGCATAGCCTATATCCATGGGTTTTCTCCCACATATATTTAAGACTTTGTGATAGCGCACCTCCCAAATAAATTGCCCCACTTATATGAGAGGTTTAGGTAGGGGTTCGTCTGCTATCACAGGGGCCGGCTCTATTTGGAGATTGCATAACGTTTTTTACACTGATGGACTCTCACCAATGCATAGACGATCGGCTCGCCCAGGCTGGCGCATTCCTTTGCGGCCGTGTTCATCAGTGACCGCACCTCGATGGACGCAATATACGAACTGGTCGTATTTGCCACTACCTAAACGCGGCTCTGTTAATTTTTTGTGGACGGACCAATTAACTCAGCCCTATCCTGGGCAACTCGATCTGCTGTTCTAGGCATAAAAAAACAATCCTCCGATGTAGTGCTGCGCTCTTTTATAAAATTTCAACCTCCAGATATTTAAGCATAACCAATAGCAGCAATAAATACATACAACACCATAAACTAGATTAGTTTGAAATACACTAAAACACCAACTACATCATATGTTATAGAAACAACTCAACGTACCAACAGGTACCCCTCCCACGACTTTTTTACGATTACTTTTTCTAGCCCGACTGCTCAGACCCACTCACCATTTCCAACTAATCCAAAATCCCAACTGTACCCAGTACAGGTTTTAAAAAATATCACGCAAAATCTAAAAATACACACCCTGTCACAATGGGCACCAAGCAGCACATAATTCTTTATAAAAATCAATCAATTATAAACATAAACAATCACCCAACCCCTCTATTGATGAATGACTCGCCCACCCAAAAGTGACGACCTTTACGCAGCAATGCGAAATCATCGACTATTCTAAAGTAGTGTTAACCAACACACTGTACAACAACAAAATTGGGGGACACCAATATGACTACTAATAAGAAAATCACTACTAAACCAAGCTGGGATGCTAATGGCATGGTGATTAAAGCAATAAAGCCCGGCTGCTTGGCATTCGAGAATTTGATACAAGATCCTGCAACGCGGGGCACCCAATGCCAGGAGTCCTCCCTGATCTACGACTCCTTGGCTTTGCGTTACAACAAGGCGGAACCGGGCGAACTGCTGATGGTAGAGCTGCCGAACAAGCCGAGTACCAGTAACTTACGCAAAACCTTCGAGAATCGCGGGATGAAGGAAGGCGACTACCGCTTGTTCCGTCCGATGCGCGACGAACGCGGCAAACCCTTCCCAAAAAACATGCGTCCTTTGGTTTTGCAGCGCCTCACCGAAAAAATGATGCGGACGATACAGCCTTCCCAGGCCATCGCTGCAAGGTTTGCCGAAGAAGCCGAAGAACGAGGGGCCTCCTACAACTTCGCGCAAGATGAAAATCCAGTAAAACCGGGGCCTGCAGAGGAGATTTCTGCAGGAATTCAAGACCTGGTTAATACTTGAGTACGTAGGGATTGATTGCGGGTGACCGCCCCAGTTGAAAGGGCGGCACTCAAGTTTAATGCCCGGCTTGTCCGGCAATTTTGCCTCTTCACTTCGGTACTAGAGACGGAGCCCCTTGGTTTTCAAGGGTGCGACCTGGAAACCAAAATGACAAAAAAGCCTCCCAGAACCACCGGGGAAAGGATGACTGCTGACGAACGCTTGGCGTTTATCCGCCGCATCGCCAAAACCCACTGCTTGTCCCACCAAGACCTCACAAAATACACCGGGTATCTGCTTGACACCGTGTCTGGCTGGTTTACCTCATACGACTCTCTCCGCCACCGACACGTCTCTGCCAGGGCGGTCGACCGCCTGCTGCTGGAGTTGGCCTTGGGGCATGTCAAAAGTAGCAAGTCAGCGGGGGGGCATCAGCATGTACCACTACTACCAACGCTCTGAACATGACGCCTGGTTCCTACTGCCCACCCCCCTCGGCGAAGACCCGGTGGTACTGGCCAAAGCGCAAGGAGCGAAGAAGCTGACCATCCTCGAGCTGAACCAGGTGGTCAATGACGGCACCGAGGACGAGCTGCCGCGCAACCGCAACAAGATTGGCTACCGTGGTCCGCTGTATTTTGACATCGACTGCAAGGATGACCTGGCCCAAGCCATCACCAGCGGGCAGGAACTGATCGGCAAGCTGACCCGCATGGGCGTGCCGAAAGGCTGCATCGAAATCTTTCTCTCGGGTAGCAAGGGCCTACACATTCTGCTCAATGAGACGTTTTTCACGAGCAAACGCTTCATCCTGCGCCTGCCGGAAATCTACAAGGAAATGGCCCGCAGCCTGTTCGTCATTGGCCTCGACTACTCGGTGTACAGCAGCGGCCGAGGCAACAGTTTCCGCATCGTCAATCAGCAGCGTTATGACGGCAAGTACCGGGTACCAGTGACCGCCGATGAATTGGCCGAGCTGACCGTTGACCGCTACCACGACTGGGTAAAAGCGCCGCGCACCGTCGAGGTCGACGCCCCGCAAGGGCGGGTGGTGCACGAACTCAAGGCCCTGTTTGAAGAGGCCAAAAAGCGCGTCAACACCAAGCCGAAGTTGGTGATCATCGCCTCTTCCAGCGACATGGAAGCGATCCGCGAGCCGGTGCCGGCGTGTATCCAGATGCTGTGCGACAGCGACTCGCTGAAGGCGGATGCGTCGTACAACCAGATCGCGACCCAGTTGGCCACCTACATCGTGCGCGCCGGGGTGTCGCAGACGGTGACCGAAAGCCTGGCGGCGCGGCTGGCCAGCAGTGCCAAGTCGAGCATGTACAGCACCGCCAAGTTACGCCGCGATCACATCGAGGCACAGATCCGCTACGTCGAACACACCCCGACGTTCAGCTTTGGTTGCAACGCGATCCGCGCCCTGCTCAGCAAGCGTCCGTGTGAAGGCTGCGCGATCGAGGCCGGGGCCAATCGCGGTGGCGATCAAGACGCAGGCCTGTGCGCGGTGGTCGAGCCTGATGGCTATTACATTCGGCAAGGAGAAGGTAAGCGGCGGATCTGCAACTTCACCCTGCAGCCAATCGACGTGTTTATTGACGTGCCGCAAAACGGTACCCGGCCGCGCCGTATCGGCACCCTCATGTCGGTCCTGCAAAACGGCAACGACTTGGGCAAGATCATTTTCAAAGAGTCGGCTTTCAGCAGTCGCTCAGCGTTCCTGAAGGAACTAGAGGGCATCGAAAACCTGACGTTTCAGGGCACAGACCTCGACGTTCAGAAAATCAAAATCGCTGTCTTTGGGGAGGCTCAGGACGTGGGAGAAATTTTCCAGGTCTACACCGCCGGGGTCCACCTGGACTTCGTCGATGACATCCCGCTGTTCACCTACGTGGAACCTGATATGTCGGTGAACACAGTCAAAGTACGTGGCACTCACCAGTTCCTCGGCAACCTGCTGGCCCGTCCTTATTTTGCCGACACCAGTATAAGCGAGAAGGAGGATCAGGACGTTGATCAGGCATTGTTCCACCTGCTCAAGATCAACCAGAAATACGAAGTTGGCCTGCTGATCGGCTGGTGTGTCGCGGCGCACTTCAAGACCCACTTAATGCACCAATTTAGCCAGTTCCCGGCTCTCTCGCTGTGGGGTAGTGCTGGCGCCGGCAAGTCGGCGACCGCTGGCCTGATCACATGGCTCAACGGCACCGACTACATGCAGAAAGACGCTGGGGTCAGCGCGCCGTCAACCTCGCACTACGCGATGCTTGAATACCTGTCAAACACCACAACGGTTCCTCGCATCATCGAAGAGTTCAATAAAAGCAAGATGACCAGTAAGGCATACAAGGATGTGGGCGAACGCATCAAGCAGACATGGAACGGCGAGGCAACCCTGAAAGGTCGGTTGGTAGGACAAGTCATGGGCCGCACTAATGCAGAAGCCGTCGCCATCCCGCTGACAGCACCGGTGATTGTCATTTCAGAGCAAGAGATTGAGATGCCGGCGTTGCAGGAACGCAGCATTCGCGTTCATCTGACCACTCTCAAACGGAAGTACTGCCGGGAACACTTTCGGCGAGCTACCGATGGCCGCAAACACCTGCGCAGACTAGGTAAAGCGATCATGGCCACCAGTTTGACCACGTCACTGGAGGAGATCAAGGAACTGATGGAAAAAGCCTCGCAGCAACTTCCAGAAGACATGGACGACCGGCCGCGCTACTCGTATCAGGTGGCCTTGGTTGGGCTGTGGATACTCTCGGAGATTTGTGGGCGACTTCACCTGTTCAATGCGATGCCCGAGTTGGATGCGGTGATTAAGGCGTTAATCGACCGGTATGGTGAGGATGGTGATGGCTACGTACAGAGTGAGATTGACCTGGTGCTGCAGAAGATCGCAATCATCGTGGCGATTTCGCGCAGCGCCTATGAAGCCGGCGCCGGCCAAGTGCATCTGGCCGAGGGCCAACACTACTCAGTAACTCCCGAGTACCTGATTCTCGACCCGGTCCTGTCCCATGCCAGTTACACGCGGTACTGCAATGTTGACGAACACTGCGCGCCGGTGATCAGCAGCGGCGTACAGTTCGCCAAGCTGATCGTCGAAGAACCCTATTTTGTGAAGCGCGAAGCGTATGCCGATATGGGGGGCGGCCGTCCAATGTTGTTCCTGTCGTTGAAAATGCTGCAGGAAAAGAACATCGACATCAGCCTGCTCAGCTGGGGAGGTACGAATGCAAACGCCACCTTTAGCTGAATACTTCCAGCGCGTCGGCATTGATCGTTATCCGGCGTTGGCCCCGTTCGTGCCGCTGGACAAGAAACCGTTCAAGTCCAAAGTGCAAAAGCCAAGCCTCTGCGTGCATAACCAATGGTACGGACCGCCCCATGAACCGGGCAGTGGGAAACGATACCGACGGTGGGGGCTGCCACACATTACACCTACATGGGCAAGACCTCCACGCAGAGGTCAATCATGTTGCACTCTGAAGGCCCAAATGATTGAGCAGGGCGAGAGTGTCGAGTTTTGGCGCGACTGGAAAGCCGAGATCATCCCGTCCCCTTGGGAGACAGGCGAATACTTCGAAGAGATGGCGCTTGAGCAACAGGCAGAGGCGAAACGCCTTCGCGCCTTGGCGATCGAGTACGGCGTCCAGAACGAGGAGTTGGTCCAGGCACTGAAACTCACCCGTGAAAATTTCCGTGCGTGCCAAGGGACCATTCATCTGGCTGGCGGTTTCGATCCGGCCTACGCGAACGACGCGCAACGCGCAATGAAGATTGCAGATTGCAGATTGCAGATGCCGCCATAGCCAAAGTAACCGCCTAACTCCCCTACCTTCTGCCACCAGGCGCAGTATGGAGCAAGACGCACATGGCCAATAACAGCGCAGCCCAAGTTTCAGCCCCTCCCCCGCGCTTTATCCGCCTCAAGCACGCCTACGGCTACCTCGGCATGTGCCGGGACGAATTCAACAAGTCCGTGCGACCCAACGTTCGCGAGTTTCCCATCGGCACCCAGGGCGTTGCGTTCGACCGGATCGAGCTCGACGAGTGGGCGGATGCCTGGATCGCAAGCAAGTCGGTTGAAAAGGTGGCGAATCAGGACAACAATCGGCCTCGCAGCGAGCGCCATGTGGAAGCCAAAGGAGCAGAACCATGGCCCAAAAAGCAATTACAGGCCTCCAAAAAATGCCGAAC
>Ga0065714_10003287_pt1 | contig 11285 bp, 15 predicted proteins | sample MisRhiReplicate2_FD_59101 | JGI IMG/M metagenome (GOLD analysis project Ga0065714, IMG submission 59101) | Miscanthus rhizosphere microbial communities from Kellogg Biological Station, MSU, sample Rhizosphere Soil Replicate 2: eDNA_1 v2... | ecosystem: Host-associated > Plants > Roots >... | reverse complement strand
GCCGTCGCCGCCCATCCTGTACCGGGCATTCACGCGCGACGCCAAATCCTGCACCGCCTCCAACCGCTCCTTATCGAAGACAAGCCGGGACGACACCGAAGTATCAGTCACGCCAGGATCAACAACAGTCGGGAAGTAGGCCGATGTCAGGCTGGCAATCTCAGACAGGACCGTTGCTGTGCGCGGGGAACGAGGCGACTCGAACTTGTCCCGGTCCACGTCGAACGTCAGGTCAACAGCCTCAAGCTTCACAACACCCGAAGTGACGTATCGGCGGCGTTCGTGCGGGGCCGTGGGTGAATCCGGTGCATCTAGGCCGAACTCGTCAACAACACGCGAATCAACAGCAACGGTCGGCTCATTCCCAACCACCCGGAACCAACCAAAGTTCACCGCACCAGCACCGCCCACACGGTAAATAACCTGCAAGTCAGTGCCGGCGACGGACAGCGGATCATCGAACCGCCACGCCCCCAGCGAACCATCAGGATCCGCGACAGTCAGGGATAGTTTCTGCCCAACCTTGACCGAGTCTCCCGCGTCATCAGACACGGACCAGTCGATGACATCCAACGGATCCGGCAGCACCAACGAACCATCACGCCACGCCCACACCGTCAACGAATCAGCAGGCCGCGAACCATCCAACGCCGCCAAAGAACCCTCATCAATCAAACGCAATGGCACTCCTAATTGAAATGAGGTGATGTTTCACGGTGAATCACTGGCTTAATGCAGTGATTTCAAGTAACGTGTCGGGCATGAACACGCGATATGAGTCAGAGCCGGAGCGGCGCAAGATGCTGAGAGCAAGCACAAAGAAATGCACCCGATGCGGAGAGTTCAAGTCGGGTGCCGACTTCACGATTTACAGAAGCTCGGACGGGTATCTATACCTGATTTCCCGATGCAAGCCCTGCATGGTCATCGTTGGTGCGGAGTACAAGAAAATCAACACCTCCTACGCTAAAGCGCATGCCGAGGGGCAGAAGGGGAACAAGAAGGCTTGGGCCGCCAAGCACATCCACACGACGCTGGAGACCGCCACAAACAACAATAAAGAATGGACCGGACCAGAGATGGAAATCATACTCAGGGAGGACCTGACGGTAGCGGAGATGGCGAAGATGCTTGGCCGCACGTACTACTCGGTTACGGGGATGAGACGTCAGTGCCGTCGCGACCCTCGCAAGCAGGTTCTCGCTGGAGTCGAGCGGGGCGAGTTGTAGAATCATGTGATGACCGAACTCGACTTGCGCCTCTGCCCGATCTGCACAAAGGTTAACGTCCCCTTCGAGGATGGACAGCCGATCCTCGCCTGCCTAGGGCCAGCATTTGATTACACCCCTCGCGGGTCATGGTGGGAGGCCCGATACGGTAAAATCTCATGGGCTCACTTTCGGCCCATTGAGGACGACGAAGACGGCGACCCGAACCTGACTACGACTCTTGACCGCTTCATCGTCAACCGCGTCCGCGCATGGTGGCTGAGGAGAACCTACAAAGGCTAGCCTCCGATTGGGTTCTTCAAATCATCCAAATACGTTTTGCCCGCCATACGGTCCTGCTTCTGCTGATACGTCGAAGTCAGCAACGCAACATCCCCATACGTGAACGTCGCCGTCAGGACCTTGATCGTCGGGGCTGCGACCGTGTCACCAGTCAGGGACCAGGCAGACAGCACCCCGCCAGCAGCAGCCTCAACGGGCGCCTCGGAGACAGAGCCAATAGCGGTGAAGCACGTCCCTGGAATCGCAGTCGTCCATGACGCCGGCACGCGCACAAGCAACTGCGCCGTAGATTTCAGAAGCGCGGCTAGGCGGGTGTTCTGCTCGGCAGCATTCGTGATTAAGGAGAAATCGACACCAGCCGCAGCCATCCGCTGACCAAATAGCGCCATCGGCTTATCGGAGCCCAGGATCTTGAACACCTGCGAATCCGCAACGTAGTCCAACTTCGCCATGGCCGAGGCGGAGAACACAATCTCGCCACCGGGGACCATGCGCCGGCTAACCTGAACAGCAGTCTGCGGAATGAGTGGGTCCATCAGCCAGCCCGTCACGGAATCAACCGTCACCGAAGATGAGGTGACACGGCTAGGACCAGACGGGCCGCTCACCACCTCAACCTCATACGAGACAGGCCTGCCAAGCGGTGCATCAAAATCAACAACATACGAAGCATCAGACATCGGCAAACGGCGGGCGCCGCGGACAGGGGATCGCTCCCCGTCAGCAGTGCGCCACACCGAAACAACCGACGCCCCAATACCGAGGCCGGTGATCGTAACCCCAACATGCGGGCATGGATCCGACAACAACGCCTCAACAGATACAGCGGTCATACGCGCCTACCCACTCTCATGTATTGGGAATCGGAATCGGCGGACTGAACAACACCAGAAGCGGTATCAACCAAGTAGCCCTCAAACTCGCGGCCACCAACCATTAGCGCCATACGCGACGGGAACTGCTGGGCTGGTGCCGCGGACAACGCAGCCGCATACGAGCCGGAACCGAACGATGGGATCGCGGGGACGCTAACGAGCCCTGACATCGTGCCGTCGATCTTGCCCTGCATCGCGTCAACGCCATCAAGCAAGCCCTGACCAATGTTCTGACCGAAACCCTTGAATACGCGCGAGGGGGAATGGATGCCCAGCGCGATTTTGAACGGCTCAACAATCCAGCCTGGCAGCAGCCCGAGAAAGAAATTACCGATGGTGCCAGCGAGGGACTTGATGCCGTCAAACAGGCCCTGCACAATGTTCTTGCCAGCATCAAACAACCATTGACCCGCACCCGAGAGTGCATCCATAATTGCGCCCGGCAACCCCTCGAAGAACTTCCCCACACCGCCGATGAAGTCGGACACGCCGCGGGTTACGTTGTTCCACGTATCCGCGAAGAACCGGCCAATGTTACCCAGTACGCCACCAATGAACCCGAGCACAAGATTCAGGCCGCTGCTGATGACAGACCAGACAATTGAAATCGCCCCGCCGATTAGGGCGACAATCGTGTTCCAGATGCCGCCGAAGATGTTTTGGATTCCCTCCCAGACCTGGGACCAGTTGCCTGAGATGATCCCAGTAACCACCTGGATGACGCCCTGAATGATCTGCATGACTGACGTGATGACGCTTGCGATCACATTGAACACGGTCACAACTACGGGCATTAGCGCCTGGATGATCGGGATAAGAAGCCCCATGATCATGGTCACGAGCGGTGCTATGGCGGCAATGATGTTCCCGAAGATCGAGACCAGCGGCGGCAGAATTGTTGAGACGAGGCTGATGACAATCGGCGCGAGCTGTGACATGAGCGACGTGATCAGCGGGGCAAGCTGTGTGATTATGCCGGCGATGACAGGCGCAAGGGTAGCGAGCGCCGCCCCGAGTAGGGTCACGATCTGAGACACTGCTGGCATTACGCCTATCGCCATCTGCGAAAGCTGCGAGATGAACATGCTCACGACAGGCATCAGTGCCGCCAGCGTCGTTGACAGAGTACCGGCGATGGTCGCGCCGAGCTGCGCAAAGAGTCCAAGCAGTTGCGGGAGGATCGGCTGAATTGCCTTAAAGATTAGCGACAGTGGGGAGAATGCCGATAGCAGTGAAAATACCTGCGGAATCAGCGGGCCAAACGACGCAACCAGAGACGCGACAACCGGCCCGATGCCGTCGAAAGCCTGCCGGGCAACCAGCCCGATTCGCTCCATGACGCCAGCGAAACCGGAGGACGTAATGTCGCTCCCGCCAGCCTGGAACGCTGCGCCCATAGCCGTGAACCCGCCAGTGAGCCCGCGAATCCCCGCAAGCGCTCCTGTCATGACGGGTCCAAGGGCGGAGGAGAGTGCACCCGTGATAGCAGTCACCGCAGGTAGAAGCGCCGAACCAATCGCGGCCTTGCCGTCCTGCCACTGCGCGTTGAGTACCTGCTGCTTGTGCGCGAGCGTGTCAGTCTCGCGGCTGAAGTTGCCGTGTGCGTCCGCCGTCTGCTTCATGATCAGCGAAACCGTCGCGGCCTGGTTCGCCTCAGCAGACAGCGACCCGCCAACCTTCGTGAAGCCAAGAGCCGCAGCTTCCGCGTCGATCTTGGCTTGGTTCAGCGATACGCCGTAACGCTCAATCGGGTCACGCTCGCCCTTCAGCGCCGAGGACAGTGCGTCAACAGCGTCCTGAGTGGTGCCGCCGAACATTGACGCGAGGTCGGCGCCGGTCGTGATGAGGTCTTTTGTCTTCGGCCCAAGCTCATCCATGGCGGTGCCGCCGTTTTTGAGCTGCGAACCGATCAGCGTGCCGAGGTTATTGAACTCGTTCTCAGTCAAGCCAACATCGGTGGACGCAGACTTCGCCCAGTCGTGCATCTGCCCGGCGGAACCCTTGAACACCGTGTCAATGGCGCCGACGCTCTGCTGAAGGTCGCCGGCGGCAGATATGGCACCCTTGACGAACGAGCCAACCGAGAGAGCCCCAGCAGCCGCCGTGAGGATCCCGCCGAAACCAAGGCCAAAACCCTTGCCCGCAGACTTGCCAGCACTCGCGCCCGAACCCTCAGCGCTCCCGAACGCCTTCTTAATGTCCCCAGACAGAGTGTTGGTGCCCAAGCCAACGGAGATAAACGCGGATCCAAGTTCCGTTGCCACAAGGCACCAACTCTCTATGTAGTTACCAACCGAGCCAATCGCGGATCGTGTCGATGCTTTCGGCTTGACCGCCGAACTTCTTCTTGTCCGGCACAACACCAGGCCGCGGAATCTGCTTAGGCCGGTTCTTGTTCTTCTGCCCGTCTTTCGACTGCATCCAGTTCCCGGCAATCACCGCATCGGCGACTACCGCGAGAAGATGCTCAGACAGGCCCCACGGCGCCGCATCAGGGTTCATCTCCCGGAATAGGGCCGACGTTGCCGGCTGATACTTGACCACGTCGCGCAGGTCAGCCCAAGACAGCACAAGCGGCACATCAGTGACCCGGTAGCCGATGCTCAGGAGGTCATAGTTCAGGGCCCCCCTAAACTCCCTAAGGAGCGTTAGGAGCCCTCGGATTCCCCCACGGTCACGCCGCTGTCGGCCTGCCAAGCGCCGATGAGGGCTGTGAGCTGGTCCTTGTCGAGCGTGCGGATCGCTTTGCCGATGGGCGAATCCTTCTCGCCGAACACGGAAAGGTAGGGGCCGATAGCGTTCTCCGGGGCGTTCTCGACAGCCTCCAGGACACCAACGGAAAGGTGCTCGAACTTGGGGACGCTGTAGCTTTTGGCGCCGACCTTGAACTCGAACACGTTCTGCTTCAGGGACCGCTTAGCTGCGGGGACTTCATAAACCATTGGGTGACTCCAAAAGTAGGGTGACTGATTAGACTGGGCGACTATTGGGGGTGGAACCGTGGGGCGGGGAGTCACCACAACCCGCCCCACGGGGCATAAGGGGACTAGGCTCCGGAGAAGACGCCGTTATCCATGTACTTGTAAGCCTTGTTTCCGGTGCTGTCGGCGAAGCACTCAACCGTCACCTCGTAGCCGACAACCTCGGAGTCCGAGTAGGTCACGTCGCCGACTTCGGTGATCTGGCCGTCCGGGACGTAAATGCGGATCTTCGCATTGCCGTCCTTGACCTCGAACACATAGGACTTGTGCGGCAGGGAGGTGCCGTTGATGAGCACCTTCTGAAGGGTGCCACTGGAGACGGTCGCGGCGGTCGTGGTCACGTTCGCGTCACCATAGACAGCCTTCAGCACGTCCGTGTTGAGGGTTTCCAGGAACGTGAACTTGTACGACACGTTGTGCTCGGTCTGAACGACCTTGACCGTGTCACCGCCCCAAGCGCGGATCTTGTCCGTGTTGCGCTCGTTCGTCTCGGTGACGCCATCCTCACCGATGTAACCGGCGGCGGCGAAGGCTGCGATAGCCGAAGATGCAGTAGTAGGTGCCGTGGCGCTCAACGCGCCGATCAGGACACCACCAGTAGCCAGCGGAACGCCGGCCACCACGTTAGCGGCAGAATTTGCCATGGGTTTTCCTCCAAGTTTTGGGCAAAAAGAATGCCCTCACGATGGAGGGCAAGAAGGGTTAGATAGCTGCTGGTCTGACGTGCCAACGAACGGTGAACTGGAAGCGCGGCTTGTCAATGTCTGGGTCCGGGAAGTCTTGGACGCCGCCCACAGTTTCGGCCTTGCGGACCCACAGCCCGCCAGCCTCAACACCAGCAGCGGCGAGCATGTAAGCGTGAGCCGTGCGGGCCAGGAGTGACGCGGTCGGGTCATTCGAAGACCAGCACTCAACCGTTAGCTGCGCGGTATCCGAGACGACACCAGTACGCGAACCGCCAGTCAGTGACACCTTGACCATGTTGTTCGGCATCGTAGACGGCACCGAAGTGGCAACCCGATCAGCAAGAACGCCAAGGCCAGCGCGGAGGTAGCCGGTCGCGGCAACGAGGACGTCCGGGGTAACTAGAACCTCAGTCATCAGCCCCCCAGCCTGTCAAAGACGCGCATGAGCGTGTTGTGCTTCGCGTTATCCCGGATCGCTTTGAAGTCGCCCGTGAACACGGTCCCAATCGCGCGACCAAGAGTCCCGCGCCCGACACCCTGCACCACGGACCCAACATAGCCATCACCAGCAGCCGACGCCGCAGCATCAACCTTGCTTTCGAGGAGCTTCACAGCCTCCGGCGAGCGACGGACAGCCTCAAAGCCAGCGTTATTCCACTTGAACTTCGTGCTAGCCATCAACCCTCCGCAAACTCACAACAGCGCCGGCCTCACGATTCGAGAACATGTTCCGCCACTGACGAACCACGCCCACAACCTCATAAGTGACGCCGCGGACAATGACCCGATCCTGCGGCTTGAACGGCATATTGAACGGACCGTAAAGCGTCGGCTCAACAATCACCCGATCCTGACCAGGCAGGCGCGGCTCAGAAGTCGAACCCGGATCGAAACCGTAGCCACGCAACTCGACAGGATCCGCGAAACCCTCCGCGTCGTTGCCGTAAGCGTCAACCGCGCCCGCCGCATAGGCCAGGCGCAACACGGACTCAGCCACTACCAACCACCACTCGGCGGCACGTAGGAATCTGAGAACGGCGACGTTGAGGGAATCATGTCAATCGTGAAAGCGCCACGACTTGTGCCAGTAGGAGACACCCGCGCCAACTCGTCATCCGTGACCCACAACTCGCCAGGCTGATCCCCGCCAAGAGTCACCGAACCGCTGAACGGCCCCGTAGTCTCCTGCCGGGTTCGCACACCCTCTGGGTTGCGGAACACCCGCTGAACCATCGACGTAACAACGTCCTTGACGTTGTCCAGCAGATCAGGTTCGGCGGGATCCGCGCCGATACGGGCGGTGAGGCCTGGAAGCTTCGACCGCAGGAGACGCTCGGCGCGTCCGATCCACAGATCAACCTTCGCCAAGTCGGTAGGCGCGTCATCGCCAATCCACGCATCAACCACCTCAGTAGCGGTAGTCCAATTAGCCATGACGCGCCCCCTCGCTATTTCTTCGTGTAACCCGAGTCGAGAAGCGACTCAAGAATGGAATCCGGCACTGTCGAAGCGATGCCGGAAGGACCGACAACAACCGTGTATCCCTCGGCTACCGGCGCTGCCTCAACCTTCAAATCCGCCGTAGTGACGGGCCGCTTGATAGCCATCAGCTACTAGGCTGCGTTCTTGAAGGCTACGAAGCTGGACGGATCGTTGACCAGGAAGCCGTATTCGGCCTCAGCCAGGATCGCGACGAGGTTGTTCTCCCACAGGGAGACGAGCTGACCGTTGATGGTCACGGTAGCCTCGGTGGAGACGTTGTAGTTGATGCCACCAACGGCACCCCAGACGGCCTGCGACCAGTCGCCGGCGAAACCGTAGGTCTTGGACGTGGCGTCGTAGATGCCGTCGCCGATGAAGGCATTGCGGCCCAGCAGGCGACCCTGACGGATCGGGCCGGCAGTCTCAGTGAACGGGGACTCCACGAACAGCGGGCGACCCGAGGTATCCTTCGAGCCGTTCAGGACGGGCTCGAACCGGTTGTCGAACGCCCAGCCGGTCAGCTTCTTGCCAGCGTTGACGAGGGTGGACAGGCCTGCGTTCAGGTCGTCATAGACGGCGGTGAAGGCCGGGGCGGTGCCCGTGAACTCCTGGGTGGAGGAGCCTGTGGCGAGGTTCGTGGAGAACGGCGAAGCGGTGCCGTAGAGCGCGGCGGCGTCGAACGCGGTGGCGAATGCCTCGGCGATCTGCGGGCGCAGCAGGTCCATGTAACCGCCCGGGTTGGCGCGGACCACTTCGGCGGAGACTACCGCGATAGCGGCAATCTTCTTCGGGTCAATGGTCTTCAGCGCCATCGAACCCTTCGAGGCGGGCTTCTGCGCACCTTCAGCGACCCAGCCGGCGGACATCTTGCCGGTCGTGACGGGGATGGACTGACCATTGATGCCCAGCGGCACACGCTGCGCGAGCTGCTGAACCACGGAGGTCTTAGCGGCCTGCTCGAAGATAGCGGCGGACTGGTCACGATTGAGGAATCCGGAGAAATCCGAGTTCCGGGTAGCGGCAGTAATTGCCATTTGTTACTCCTGTAGGTTTGGGGCCGCTTTACGCGATGCCCAGGGCTTTCCGCAGTGCCGACTCGATGCCGTCACCGTTCAGTGCGAGACTCGGGCTTCCACCCTCGTCGGGGATGACAAACGACGCCGCCAGCTCAGGCTGCGCGCTCGTCGTAATGAGTGACTTGACCTTCGCCGCGGAAGCCTCCAGCGACTCGGCGTCAGAACCGTGCACGAGGTCGTGGAAGTCCGCCGGAATGCCGTGCTTGGCGATCACCACAAGTCGCTCCCGGTCGCGCTCAGCCGTGGCCGCGCGTTCCTGAAGGGTTGACAGTTGCTCCTGAAGCTTCTGCGTCTCCGACTTCTTCGATTCCTCAATTTCCGCGAGCTTCGAGGCTGCGCTGCTGTTCTCCTTAGCGCGGGCCTCCCACTTGCGGGCCTCGGCCTTCCAGTCGGTCTCCTGTGCAGGGGCCGCCGCCGGTTCGGTCGGGTTTACTGCGGCCTCAGCCGTCGATTCACTCATTACTGTTTCCTCTCCCATGCGGGAACGCCCCATCAAACCTGTGCAGACTTTCAGGGAATTGGATTTGGTTTACTCGCCCATGCGGGCACTAAAAAACCGCCCGTAGGCGGTTGGTCTATTTGGCGTCTCTGGCCTTGGCGTACTGGTCGTAGAGCGCATTGGGGTCGTAGCCGTATTGGACGCGGGCCTTGGTTTCATCCCACACAGGGACCGCGTTGCAACGGCACTTGCCATGGAATTTCTTAGTCCCTCCGGCGGTCGCCTTCGAGTACACGAAGCCTCGGGAAGCTAGCATCAGGCAGAACTTGCACGCGCCAGGCTCCGGGACGCGGGCATATGCCGCGTTATCCTTGTGCGCCGCAGCCATGACAGTGTCGCGGCCCGGCTGTAGAGCGTACTCGTTCGTCATCATCGCCAAGAACGTCGTCAGCGTGGCACTGTCACCAAGCCACAGGGGCCCACTAGCGCGCGTAGCGTACCCAAGACGGGCGTTGACCTGTTCGAGCGGCACGGAAGGCGCCAGCGGAGCCCTAAAGCTGCCCGTAACGCCCTCCGCAGCCCTCAACTCCTCGAACCAGTCCGCCGCAACCGTCGCCGCCATGTCACCATACTCAGAACACAGGGTAGGGACGTATTCAAACAACGACGCCTGCACAAGATCGGGCCTGCCGAAGTTCATCCCGCCAAGAAACGCCAACAGGTCACGCTCAACAAGGTCCGCAATGCCGTTATTGGCCTGCTCGAACTGCGTCAGTAGTTGCAGCGACATCCGTAGCCCCCTGCGTATCGGTGTTCATGGCAGCAGCCAAAGCATCAAGCCTCGTGCCAGCAGTCAGCCGGCGCCGATCAGCCTGGAAGCGCACAATCTGCTCCCGGGTCAGGCCCGCGTACTCCATGCCAACCTCAGAACCGCCGAAGCCCTCAATCGAGGAAGCCAGCTTCGAGAACGCATCAGCACGAGCAGACGGCGACACAATCGCCGGATCCGTGAACTGCGCAGACAAGGACCGCAACTCATCAGGCACAACGGACAGCCCGTCACGCAGACGAACCGCCAAGTGCATCGCCCGAGCCGCCCCATAGCCCCACATCGCATTAGCGTCACGAGTCGTAGTGATCAGGGTTTCCTTCGCCGCGAAAATAGCGTCAGCACTGGACGGGTTAGACGAATCGGCGAACTTCACCTCAAGATCCTGATCATCAGCGAACAAGTTAGCCCACATGCGGAGCTGGTCAGTGTGCGGCTGCGGGGAAGCGCCCGTGAACCTGTGCAGGTCGGGCTTATCCTCGCCATCCTCAACATCCATCGCCTTAATCCGACCCATAAGCGCAGACCACTTGTCATCACCAACAAACGACGACACGTCAGCGCCAAATAGGTAGTATTCCGGGGCGCTGTAGAACTCCGAGGACACTTCAGCGCGGACAATCGTGCGCAAAGCCGAGTCCGAATAGCCCATAGCGGCCCGCGTGATCCGCGAATGACCCAGAGGGCGCCCAAGCTCATACTTATGCACCAGCGGAGACACCGACACAACCCCGAGCGGATTCCGCCGAACATCAGCGACCCACCGGCCCGAGCCGCGCGTCAGCGTCACAACCTTTTCAGGCGTGTGCATGATCATCTGCGAAATCTGGTGATTCTCGTCCGTATCAACCACGGACAGGAAGCCTCGCAGGGCCCGCCGGCGCCGATCCCACAACGCCGCCGAAGCATCAGCAGCACGAGGAAGCACCAGCACGCCAGGCTCACCTGACGTAACATCGCCCTGAGACACCGTCAAGAACGAGCAGCCATGCACCGCCGAAGACACCGCAGCAGCGGGAAACTCCACCAAGAAACGGTTATCCCACAGGATCCCGGCCAGATCGAACGGATCATCACTGCCATCAGCCGATACGAAGCCCTCAAACTTGGACCGATCCGTTACAGCATGGACGCCCTTAGCAATCCAGCCAAGCGCCGCCTCAATACTGCGCATCTTCGGCGGCAACGAAATGCCAAAATCCTTCAGCGGCGCCGCGCCGTCATAATAAGACGACCGAATGAGATTCCTAGGCCGCTTAGCCTCCCAAGTACGCAGCAACTCAGCCAAAAGGGCAGCATCCGAATGGTCAAGCACCAACTCAGCACCCGAACCAATCACAGGATCACCGTCTTTCGTTTAGCACCATCGGCGCGTTTCTTAGCGAACTTCACGACGCCGTAATGGG
>Ga0065714_10000373_pt1 | contig 11287 bp, 7 predicted proteins | sample MisRhiReplicate2_FD_59101 | JGI IMG/M metagenome (GOLD analysis project Ga0065714, IMG submission 59101) | Miscanthus rhizosphere microbial communities from Kellogg Biological Station, MSU, sample Rhizosphere Soil Replicate 2: eDNA_1 v2... | ecosystem: Host-associated > Plants > Roots >... | reverse complement strand
ACGACAAGACCCTGATCATCAAATTCCTCAAGACCTTGACCGGCGAATGGGGAGGCAAGCCCTTATGAACATTTCCCGCCGTCGCAACCTGATGCTGCTTGGTTTGGTGGCCGTGCTGCTGGCCTCGACGTTGCTGTTCCTGTACCTCAAATCCAATTCGAACCAGACGACGACCTACGCCGAATCCCGGGACCTGATCGGCCGGATCAAACAACTGAACGCACAGTGGGAAACCGAGATCCTCAAGGCCAGGATCGCCATCAGTCACAACTACGATCCACTGGTCACACCACCGACCCAGATGTCGGCGCTATGGGAACGGTTCGACACCATGGAAACCAGCCACGGCCGTAAAGAATCACCTATCTGGCGTGAAAGCCATGATGCCTACCTCACCGCCATCCAGGAAAAAACCCGTCTGGTGGAACAGTTCAAGTCTCACAATGCGGTGCTGCGCAACTCGCTGGCATTTCTGCCGACCGCGGAAGACGACATTCAGGGGCAACTGGGTCAGGTGGTGGATGGCGACCAACTGCAACTGCAGAACATCGCCACCGACACCTATGACTTGCTGCTCAGCAGCCTGGAGTTCGCTCAGGTCACCTCCGATGACAAGGCCGCCGACATCCTGCTCGGGCTGAACAAACTGGGGGTCAACAAACTGCGATTGCCGGAGCAGTTCCACAGCCCGATCGATATCTTGAGCAACCACATCGCGCTGATCCTGCGCGAACAACCCGTGGTCAATCGGTTACTGGAAAACATCGAAGCCGTTCCCGTGGCCCAACGCCTGGACGACATTACCAACCTGCTGAACACGGACCAGCAGCTGACCGATGCGGTCGATCAGCGCTATCACTTCTACATGCTGTTGTTTTCGGTGCTGCTGGTGTTGCTGCTGGTGTACCTGGCGATTCACCTGATGCGCAGTTTCACGGTGATCAATCGCGTCAACAAAGCCCTGCAAACCGCCAATGACGACCTGGAGCTGCGGGTTGAAGAACGCACCCGCGAACTCAAGGATACCCAGAGCGAACTGCTCGATACCGCGCGTCAGGCCGGCATGGCCGAGATCGCCACCAATGTGCTGCACAACGTCGGCAACGTGCTCAACAGCGTGAACATTTCGGCCGACCTGGTGACCCGCAAGCTGCGCGCCAGCAAAGCGCAGGGCCTGGGTAAGGCCATGCAGCTGATCAACGAACATCCTGGCGACCTCGGCACCTTTCTGACCGAGGACGCCAAAGGAAAATTGCTGCCCGGTTACCTGAATCAATTGGTGGACGCGATAGCCCTGGAACAACAAGGCATGACCGACGAACTGGCCCAGCTGACCAAAAGCGTGGACCACATCAAGGACATCGTCGCCACCCAGCAGTCTTACGCGGGCGCCAACAGCCTGATGGAACCGCTGCACATCAGCGAATTGCTGGAAGACGCCCTGCGCATGAACTCCGGTGCTCTGACCCGACACCACGTCACCGTGGTCAAGGAGTACAGCGACGTGCCGCGAGTCATGGGTGACAAGCACCGGTTGCTGCTGATCCTGATCAACCTGATCAGCAACGCCAAATACGCCATGTCCGACCTCACCAATCGCCCGCGGCAAATGACCCTGGGGGTCAAAATCGTCGAAGACACGACCCTGCAAGTCAGCGTCAAGGACGACGGCGAAGGCATCGCCGAGGAAAACATGACACGTATCTTTGCCCACGGGTTTACTACCCGCAAGGAAGGCCACGGCTTCGGCCTGCACAGCTGCGCCCTGGCCGCCATCGAAATGAACGGCCACCTCACCGCCCATAGCGACGGACCGGGCAAAGGCGCGCTGTTCACGTTGCAGATCCCGCTGAAAACCGTACCGGAGGAAGCATGAGCGAGCTTTCGAACCGACGCATTCTGCTGATCGATGACACCCCGTCCATTCACGTGGANTTCCGCAAGATTCTCACGCCCATGCCGGAACAGACCGTCGAACTGGACGAGATGGAGGCCGAGCTGTTTGGCAGCGAAGTGAAATCAACCCGTGCACTGTTCGAGCTCGACTCGGCCTATGGCGGCCAGGAAGGCCTGGGCAAACTCAAATGGGCCTTGCAGGAAAACCGCCCCTACGCCCTGGCCTTTGTCGACATGCGCATGCCCGAGGGCTGGGACGGTGCGCAGACCATCGAACATTTGTGGCAGGCCGACCCACGCCTGCAAGTGGTGGTGTGCACCGCCTATTCCGACTATTCCTGGGATGAACTGCTCGATCGATTGAACGCACATGACCGGCTGCTGATCCTGAAAAAGCCGTTCGACAACATTGAAGTCCAGCAGATGGCCAACACCCTGTTGACCAAATGGGACATGACCGAACGGGCCAGCGTGCAGATGGACCATTTAGGGCAAATGGTCGAACGCCGAACCCGGCAACTGACAGAAACCAGCGTTGAATTGCAGCGGGAAGTCGACGAGCGCAAACAGCTGGAAACCCAATTGGTGCAATCGGAAAAACTCGCTTCATTGGGGCAGCTCGCGGCTGGCGTCGCCCATGAAATCAACAACCCCATCGGCTTCATTTCCTCCAACCTCGGCACCCTGGACGGCTACTTCAAACAACTGCAGGAAATGCTCGACGCCTATCGCGATGCGGAAGAGGCGATCGGCTCCAGCGAGCTCATCGAGCGTTTGAACCAACTGCGCGAACGGGTCGAGCTGGAGTTCCTGCGCGAGGACATTCCGCTGCTGATCAAGGAATCCAAGGACGGCATCAACCGGGTCGGGCAGATCGTCAAGGACCTGAAGGACTTCTCCCGGGTGGACTCCAATCAGGAATGGCAGTGGGCCAATCTGCAACAGGGCATCGAATCGACCTTGAACATTGTCGCCAACGAACTCAAGTACAAGGCCGATGTGCTCAAGGAATATCAGGACCTGCCCGACATCGAATGCCTGCCTTCGCAAATCAATCAGGTGATCATGAACCTGATCGTCAACGCCTCTCAGGCCATCGGCCCGGAGCGCGGCACCATCACCTTGCGCACCGGGCTTGAAGCGGAAACNGTGTGGATNGAGGTCGCGGACACTGGCTCCGGCATCGCACCGGACAGCTTGCTGAAAATCTTCGACCCGTTTTTCACCACCAAACCGGTGGGCCAGGGGACGGGGCTGGGGTTGTCCCTGTCCTATGGCATCGTGAAAAAACATCGGGGGGATATTACGGTGCGCAGTGAAGTGGGCTGGGAACCACGTTTCGGGTCCAGTTGCCGATTCACCAATCCAATCTCTGACCCCCCTGTAGGAGCAAAGCTTGCTCGCGATTGCGGTGTGTCATTCACTATTAATGTCGACTGACACACCGCAATCGCGAGCAAGCTTTGCTCCTACGGGTTTATACGGGTCAGGTGGCTTCCTGGAAATCCATCTCCGGTGGCTGGCGACGGAAGCCGCCAGTCAGCACCGCCAGNTACACCACGCCAATCGCCAGCCAGCTCAACCCCAGATAGATCGCCAGGTGATCGAGGCTGACCATCAGCCACAAATCCGCCGCCAGACCGATAAACGGGAACAGCAGGAACAACACGAATTCACGCAGCCCTTTGTGCTCACCGCCGATCCAGTAGTGAAAGATCACCGACAGGTTCACCAGACTGAACGCCAGGAACGCGCCGAAGTTGATGAACGAGGTCGAGGTGGTGACGTCCAGTTTCAGCGCCAGCAACGCGACCACGGCGCACAGCAGGATGCTGTTGACCGGCGTGCCAAAGCGTTCATGCAAGGTGCCGAAGAACGATTTTGGCAGCACGCCGTCACGACCCATGGCGAACAACAGCCGCGAGCCGCTGGCCTGCGCCGACAGGCCCGACGCAAACTGGCCGACGATCAGGCCGATCAGGAAGATCGACACGAACAGGTCACCACCAATGTTGCGGGCAATTTCATAGGCTGCCGAGTCGACGCTGTCGAACTGGAACGACGGATGCGCGATCTGCACGAAGTACGACACACCGACGAAGATCAACCCGCCGATCAGGGTGATCAGCATGATCGCTCGCGGGATGGTGCGGCGCGGGTCGCGGGTTTCTTCGGTCAGGGTGCTGACCGCGTCAAACCCGAGGAATGAATAACAGGCGATGGCTGCACCGCTCATGATCAGCGGCATCTGCATATCACCGTTGAAGAACGGTTTGACCGACCACAACGGCGTGCTCGCATCACCACCGACGTAATGAACGCACAGCGCCACGAAGGCGATCAGCACCAGGAACTGCACCAGCATCAGTAACGCGTTGATGCCGTTGGCCAGTTTCAGGCCGACGATGTTGATCGCACTGGTGATGCCGATGAACGCCAGCACCCAGATCCACTGCGGCACGGCCGGGAACGCGGAGTTGAGGTAGGCCGCGCCGATCAGCCAGATCGCCATCGGCAGGAACAGGTAGTCGAGCAGCACGGCCCAACCGGCGATGAAACCGAGTTTCGGGCTGATCGCCTTGCGGACATAGCTATAGGCCGAGCCAGCGACGGGAAACGCCGAGGCCATTCGGCCGTAACTCATGGCGGTGAAAAACATCGCCACCAGCGCCGCCAGGTAAGCGGCCGGGACCATGCCGGCGGTGGATTGAGCGAGGATGCCAAAGGTGCCGAGCACGATGATCGGCGTCATGTAGGCGATGCCGAACAGCACCACCGACCCCAATGACAGGGTGCGTTGCAAATGAGCCATGAGCGACTACTCCGAATTTATTAGATTTATGGCAGAGCCGAGTTCGGCGCTAAATTTCGGGTGTTTCGTTGTTGTTCTGGTTATTGGCCGACACAGATGTGTCGCCTGTCAGGGCCTCTTCGCGAGCAAGCCCGCTCCCACATTTGATCTCGGGAGTTCACACAACCAATGTGGGAGCGGGCTTGCTCGCGAAGAGGCCAGTACAAGCCACAGAGAATTTGGATCAACCTTTTGGAATCAGCAGCTCCCGCAATCCACAAGCATGCTCAACAATCTCTCCCGGCAACCGCAGCCGCTGATCATCCAGATACCGATAATCCTGCCGCGCCGCCGTCAGCTGATTCAGGTCCAGCTCCACTGCAAACTGCCCCTCCTCCCGCCCGGCCTCGAACAACAAAGTCCCCAGCGGATCCACCAGCGCACTGCCACCCGCGAACACCAACCCGCCATCGCCCTCTTCCACCCGGTTGACCATCAGCGCAAACGCCTGGTTTTCCTGGGCGCGGGCCATGATCGCGGTGCGGTGAGTCGGGCCGTAAGGGTCCATGTTGCCGTTGGTGACGATCANCAGTTCGGCCCCCAATTGCGCCAGGGCCCGGGCGGTTTCCGGGAATTCGATGTCGTAGCAAATCAGCAGGCCGACCCGCACACCGTTCCACTCACACGTGGCGTAACGGTCGCCGGGCTCGAACACACCGCGNTCCGACGCCCACAGGTGCGTCTTGCGATATTTCAGCGCGATACCTTCGGGGGTGATCAGCAGCGTGGTGTTGTAGAAGCGGCCGTTGTCGTTCTCGGCCATGCCGATCACCACGGCGATATTGCGTTCACGGGCCGCAGCCAGCACCGCGCTGACGGTCGGACCGTCCAGCGGTTCGGCGGTTTCGGCCAACGCCTCGAGGGTCGGGAAGCCCATCAGGTGGGTTTCGGGAAACACGATCAGCTGCGTATCGGCAGCACAGGCCGCCATCGCCTTCAGCGCGCGGTCGAGGTTGTAAGCCGTGTCGTTGTCACGGCCCGCCAACTGGGCGAGTTCGACTTTCATGGGTATTCCTTGTTCTTGACCAGGCTGGCAGAAAGATTGCCCGGTCGGTGTCTGTGCGCCAGTATGCGCAGCAAGCCACCGGCCGGGAAATCACGCCGCTGGGGTAACCCGATAGGGGTAGAGGCATGACACTTTCGTTAGACGACATCGCATGGCACCGCTCGGTCGGGCAACTGATCGACGCCCTGGACAAGCCCAATTTCTGGACGCAGCTGGTACGGTTGCTGGATCAGTACGTGACCTTCGACAGCTGGGTGGCGCTGCTTTTCAGCGCCGATCAGCACCCGCAAGTGTTCGCCGAATGCCCGGGCGCGGACGGCAGTCCNGATCAGTTGTTCCAGGACTATCTGCGCGGTTTGTACCTGCTCGATCCGTTCTACATCGCCTGTCGCGAGCAGTCGCGCACCGGGCTNTATCGCCTGTCGGAAGTGGCGCCGGAGCATTTCGAGCTGACCGAGTATTACCAGCGCTACTTTCGTCTGAATGTGGTGGCCGATGAAATCCAGTTCAATTGCCAACTCGAAGGCGACCGCACGCTGTGCCTGTCACTGGGCAGCAAGCAACGTTTCAGCGGCCAACAGATTGCCTTGCTGTCGCTGATCCAGCCCTGGGTGCTCGGCCTGTTACGCCAGCGCCTGCCCTACGAAATCAACGAAGTCGTGGCCCTTGCGCCAGCACCACCGCCAGTCGACTGGCGCGTGCAGCTGGAGACGTCGGTGCAGCAACTCAAAGGCGCGCAATTGACCGCCCGGGAGCTGGATGTCGGACGCTTGATGCTCAGCGGTTGCTCCAGTAAAGAAATCGCCCGNAAGCTGGAAATCTCTGTTGAAACCGTGAAAGTCCATAAGAAACACATGTACAGCAAACTGGGGATCAAATCCCAGTCGGAGCTGTTTTCGATTTTTCTGCAGGCACAAAATGCCTGAGCACCCGTCACTTCATTGATTGTTACCACTTATCGGAAACAGAAGAGACCTGTTATTTCTGACAGTAGACCCGACCCACCTCCCCGCTAAACAATCCGTCTGACGTTGATGTTCAATCAATGCGGTTATGCCCGCACTGCCTGTCCTGGATCTAGCTGAGTAACTAACTCACTTCGTTGATCTAAGCGTGCTCTTGCATGATCAGCGCGTTGCAATTGGACGTTTAAGGTAATTAAACGTTTTTACTCATCAGCCACGGACAGGTTTCCTTATGTTTACACGCCGCTCCTTTTTGACATTCGCGTCACTCTCAACGGCTTTCTGCGCTCTGAACATCAAGTCAGCGGCAATCGCAGAAGAACATCTGAAGCTGGGTGCGTCTGAGGTGTTCTCCTTCGACAGTTTGATTGAACGTGCGCGAGCCTTAGTGTTGAAGCCCTATATCGCTCCAGCAACAGCTTCTGCACAACTCCTGTCAAAGATCGACTACGAAGCCCATGGAAAAATAAAGTTCGACCCGCAACATGCGCTTTTTTCAAAAGGGTCAGGACAATACCCTGTCACTTTTTTTCACTTGGGCACCTACTTTCGTGTACCGGTCCGCCTGCATTTGATTAAAGAAGGTATTGCTCAAGAGATAATCTACGACCCGAGCTACTTCACTATGCCTGCCGAAAGTCCGGCTCATGCACTTCCCCCGGACAGTGGTTTTTCTGGATTTCGTCTTCAGGAAAGTCGCCGGGGTGACCAGAAAAAACGCGACTGGAAGCACAATGACTGGGTGGCCTTTCTCGGTGCCTCGTATTTTCGCGCCATTGGCGAGTTGTACCAATATGGGCTTTCAGCGCGCGGCATCGCGCTGGACGTCGCGCAACCGGATACGGCTGAAGAGTTTCCAAACTTCACGCACATCTGGTTTGAAACCCCCAAGGAGGATCGCAATGAGAGCGTGACGCTGTACGCGTTGCTCGACGGCCCCAGCATCTGTGGCGCCTATCGCTTCACCATTCACCGGACCAAAGGTGTGGTCATGGATGTCGAGTGCGCGCTATTTCTGCGCCAGGATGTTGGACGTTTTGGCATCGCCCCGCTGACCTCCATGCATTGGTTCAGCGAAACCGCCAAGCGCACCGCTGCCGACTGGCGCCCCGAGGTACACGATTCTGATGGCCTGGCGCTTTGGACCGGGAACGGCGAGCGCATCTGGCGACCATTGAACAACCCAGGGCGCACCATGGCGTCGGCTTTCAGCGACAACCATCCACGAGGTTTTGGTTTATTACAGCGGGATCGGGACTTCAACAATTTTGAGGACGGCGTGCATTACGAACGTCGCCCCAGTCTGTGGGTAGAACCTCTTGGCGATTGGGGGGCAGGCAGCGTTCAGTTGGTGGAAATCCCCACTGACGATGAAATTCACGACAATATCGTCGCCATGTGGGTCCCTGCTGAACCTGCCGAGGCAGGCAATACCTATCGGCTACGTTATCGCCTTCATTGGTTGGCGGATGAACCCTACCCTTCTGAATTGGCTCGTTGCGTGGCGACGCGCTTGGGCAATGGCGGCCAACCCGGCCAACCGCGCCCCAAAGGCGTGCGCAAGTTCGTCGTAGAGTTCAAAGGCACACCGCTGGAGAAGCTCGCCTTCGGGGTAAAACCGCAAGCCGTACTGTCTTCCTCGAGAGGAACATTCTCGAATGTATTTACAGAGGCCGTACCAGATGGCGTGCCAGGTCACTGGCGTGCTCAGTTCGATTTAAGCGTCGATGGGAAAGATCCGGTGGAACTGCGCTTGTTCTTACTCCTGGACGGCAAGACGCTGTCGGAAACATGGCTCTATCANTATCACCCATTCGATTCACAATCTGGGGCGATAGCGCTGCAACATCCTTCCGAAACTTTTAACGTTTCCTGAGAGGACTACCGGCCATGGATGTCCGACGCCTCATCAGAAACGCCATCCTGACTACGCTCGTGACGGGAACGTGGGTTCACGCCTATGCGGATTCATCGTCCGGTAACGATAATCTGATTGAAACATTGCTCGCGCAGATGACACTCGAAGAAAAGGCCGGCCAGCTCACACAACTGGGTATGCAAGCGACGCCCACCGGCCCCATTGTGGATAACAAAGGCGAAAACATTGTTCGTGTTGAAGACTCCGGCTCTCTGCTCGGGGTCTATGGCGCCGAAACCACACGTCAACTGCAACGCAGGGCTGTCGAAGGGTCCCGCCTGCATATCCCGTTGCTGTTCTCATTCGACGTGGTTCATGGCTTTCGCACCATTTTTCCAGTTCCACTTGCCGAGGCCTCGGCCTGGGATCCTGAACTGTCACAACGCACTGCCCGTGCCGCCGCCGTCGAAGCAACCGCCAGCGGATTGCACTGGACCTTCGCGCCCATGGTCGATATCGCGCGTGACCCACGTTGGGGTCGGGTGGTAGAGGGTGCAGGCGAGGACCCGTTTCTGGGTTCCTCGCTGGCGGTTGCGCGTGTACGAGGTTTTCGGGGTACCGATGAGAAAAATGCGTCCATGATGCTGGCCACCGCCAAGCATTTTGTTGCATACGGGGCCGCCGAAGGTGGGCGTGACTACAACACTGCCGATATCTCGGAACGTACCTTGCGAGAGGTTTATCTCCCGCCGTTTCGTGCCGCTGTAGAGGCAGGGGCAGATGCGATCATGCCTGGATTCAACGAGATCGCGGGAGCACCGATGCATGCAAACCGCTCGCTGCTTAAGGAAAGACTGCGCGATCAGTGGGGCTTCGACGGGGTCATTGTCAGCGACTACTGCGGCATACCGGAACTGATGGAGCACGGCGTCGCTGCAATCCCCACGACAGCGGTCAATCTCGCACTCGAGGCCACGATGGATATCGACATGGTCAGCGGTCTCTACGCTAAGGAATTACCGGCACTGGTGCGCAGCGGGCAAATTCCACAGCGCTTGCTGGACGACGCTGTGCGGCGTGTACTCCAAACCAAACAACGACTGGGCCTGTTCGAGAACCCTTATCGCTACAGCGACCCGGTCCGCGAACGTCAGCTGACCCTCTCGCCCCAGATGCGCGCGCTGGCGCGGGAAGCGGCGCAAAAATCCATTGTGCTGTTGAAGAACGACAACCAATTGTTGCCGCTGCCCAAGGACATCCACAAACTCTTGGTGGTAGGCGCGCTCGCTACTGACGCCAATGCCACATTGGGCTCTTGGTCAGGGGACGGCCGCCCCGAGGACTCGATTACAGTTCTTGAGGGAATCAAGCGCGCGGTATCGCCCGCGACACAGGTCATCTACAGACCAGGAGCCTCGCCCGACAACGCCGAACTCTCAGGGGTCGACGAGGCACAACGCGCCGCCGCGGATGCCGATGTGGTGATTGCCGTTCTCGGCGAAAGTGCGGATATGAGTGGCGAAGCACGCAGTCGTGCATCCCTGGGCCTGCCTGGTGCTCAAGATGCACTGTTGTTGCGGTTGATCGAATCAGGCAAACCCTTGGTGGTCATTCTCATGAACGGTCGACCCTTGGCCATTCCGAGAATGGCCGAGAAAGTGCCCGCTATCCTTGAGTCCTGGTTTCTCGGTTCCGAGATGGGCCACGGCGTGGCCGATGTGTTGTTCGGTGACGTGAATCCAAGTGGCAAGCTCCCCATCACTTTTGCGCGCTCGGTCGGGCAGGTACCCATTTACTTTGAGCACAAGAATACCGGCCGCCCACCGAGCAAAGAGGCGGTTTTCACCTCGAAGTACGTTGACCAACCCTGGACGCCACTTTATCCCTTCGGACATGGCCTGAGTTACACGACCTTTACATACGACACCCCGAGACTCAGTGCAACGACGCTGACAGCGAGTGAAAAACTGTCGGTGCAGGTGACGGTCCGTAATACCGGCAAGCGAGCGGGAGAGGAAATCATCCAGTTATACCTGCGCGACGATGTCGCTAGCGTGACGCGTCCGGTGCGCAGTTTGCGTGGATTTGTGCGGGTCAGGCTCGCTCCGGAAGAAACACGAACAGTAAGTTTCCTGCTGGATGAGGAGGACTTTGCGCTGCTGGATAANTATTTTCTGCGAGTGGTTGAGCCCGGAACGTTNACGGTGTTTGTCGGCGGCAGTTCTGCCACGGACAATCAGGCGAGCTTCGAGGTAACGTCCGGTAAACGATTGCCGGGGCTCGGTTCAGCCATACCGCGGATGCTGCGCGAGACTTCAGCCATGTGAATGCCGGGGCGGTGTCATTCTCTTTTCACGGGTTCCCTACGGGCGCAGAATGCGGACTGCCCCACCAAGTCCGAACCCAAGGAAACCGTATGAGCCTGTCACTCCTGAGCCGCTACGCCTTCTTTGCTGCCTGCGTGATTTTCACCCTCGCCAGCCTGCCCTTTCTGGAGCACGACTGGCTCTGGCCGATCACTGTCGCCACCGGCATTCTCAGCCTCGTGGGCCTGTTCGATCTGCTGCAAAGCCCTCACGCCGTGCGCCGTAACTACCCGATCCTCGGCAACATCCGCTATCTGGTGGAGGGTATTCGCCCGGAAATCCGCCAGTACCTGCTCGAGTCCGACAGCGACGCCCTGCCCTTCTCCCGGGCTCAGCGTTCGCTGG
>Ga0065714_10000095_pt1 | contig 11300 bp, 5 predicted proteins | sample MisRhiReplicate2_FD_59101 | JGI IMG/M metagenome (GOLD analysis project Ga0065714, IMG submission 59101) | Miscanthus rhizosphere microbial communities from Kellogg Biological Station, MSU, sample Rhizosphere Soil Replicate 2: eDNA_1 v2... | ecosystem: Host-associated > Plants > Roots >... | reverse complement strand
GTTCCAGGGTCGAGGATTGCGCCGCGCCGTTGATCTTTTCCAGTTTGCGGTTCAGTGCCTCCTGCTGTTCAGCGGACACGGAACCCTTGAGCGCGGCGCGTAACTCCGGGTCCAGCGCAAGGACTGCCGGCAGGGCGCGGTAGCGGTCGATCAGGGTGTGCAGGGAATTGGCGTAGAGCGCCAACTGCTGATTGGCGCGGGCGGCGTCTTCGACCAGCGCCTGGCGCTCGGTGTGGCGCACGGCAAGCCCGGCTGCCAGCGCTGCGCCAGCAACAATCAGCAAGGTGTACAGCATCAGACGTACCGTCCGGGAGGTCGCAAGCATGGCGTAGTAAACAGTCAGCAATACGGGCGCGCACCATAGCATGCACGCCGCGTGTGGACAGCGTTGCCCGTGTAAAGCTCATCCGTTTATGCGGCGGCTTTACCGCTGTTTCTATGAGTTCGAATAGTATTCACCAGACTGTACAGCATGCCGGTGATTTTACCCGTTTCCTTATCCAGGCTTTGAATATCGATCCCATTGATACTGGTGTCGGAAAGGGCGTCGGCATGCTCGTGAATGCTATCAATACTGGACTCAATAGCATCTGCGAGCCCGAGAATACCTCTTTCGAACGCATCCATTTTTTCGCCAGATTTCTCCTTGCTGGCCCCAATTGTTTCATTGAATATTTCCGGTAACCCCAATATGACGCCTACGCCACTGCTGATTGCACTCACTGCTTCCGAAGGAAGTCCTGTCAGCGTTCTCTTCAATATTTCACTGGAGGCCAAGGCAGTAGCTTCTTTTGTAAGTTTCAACCCCGACTTCTGAGAGCCCAAGTTCATGTTTCGATATTTTGCTTTTATATATTCAACCGGCTCCATCTGCTTATATTCAGCTTTCCCTATTATTCTTTCTGGGCTCAGTCTTGTGGTTTTCAAGTTTACGGATGCGCTCAAGCCTGTTCTTTCGGCAACGTAGTCCACGAGGCCGCTGACGGCGAGTTTGGCGCCGATCCCTAATCCTGCACCCACCACGTTTCCGACCCCAGGGGCCACTATGCCCAAGGACTGAGCCCCAATGCCGACGGCAATCCCCACGCCATAACTGATGGCTTTACCTGCGACCAGCACCATCGCTCTGCGCGTCGCCGCAAGCGCGATGTCTGTACCTGAGCCCATCGAACTGAGTTGCTGGCCGGCGTCTCGTGTCCGGCGTTTGGTAATCCCGAGTATTTCTATATGACGAGCCACTTGCTTGTTCATTTGCTGTCTTAAACGGCGTGTCGCTAACGCCTGGCCATATTTGGCGTAGCTGGCGTTTTCCGAGGCAATAATCCTGTCTGTCCCCGCGTGGAAGTCAGCCATACTCGGCCATTTGACTTCGCCATTGACGTCGACGTAATAGACTGGATTGTTCCCCACAAACCCATACAAGTTCAGCCCATCCACATCCCCCGCCGGATCGGCACTGACCCAACGCTGCAACCACGGCGCGTAATACCGCGCACCGTAGTAATACANCCCGCTGTCATCCATTTCCTTGCCCGAATAGCGGATGGTTTTGTAGTCGACGTCCAGCTCGCTGCCCCGCGCATACCAGGCCGTGGCGCCGAACGGGTAATAACCTTCCTGGCTGATCACCTGTGCCTGTTGATCGAGTTCCAGCGTGGAGGAGCCCAAGTGGTCATCGAGGCTGTAGCGCACTTGATCGGCGGCGATGGTCGCGGGTTGGCCGCTGACCCAGTGCAGGCAACGCACGCTGCCGTGCCCGCCGGGCAGGGTGATCACGTGCAGTTCTTCGCCGTTGTCGCGGGTGCGGATTTCCAGTCCCGGCAGGTAGATCACTTCCTGGAAGTGAGTCAGCGAAGGTGTGTGGGTTTCATGCCGTTTGAACACGCGCACGCCCTGGCTGTAGCGGTAGTACTCCTGGTCATTGGGGCCGTTGTCGCGGTTGACCAGCGTCACCGCTTCCAGCTGATCCAGGCTGTTCCACGTCAAGGTCTTGCCCGGCTGCAAGGCCTGGAGGTTGCCATGAACGTCGAACAACTCGGGGAAAACCGGGGCAGGATCTCCCTCTTTCCAGCGCACACCACGGTTGCTGCCAGGGTCGATGAACATTGCGCGGGTGTGTGAGGCTCCCGCCCGCACGTGCCGCAGTTCGATCAGGTTGTTACCGGCGTCGTACTCGTAGTGTTGCGTGTAGTTGAGCCGATTGTTCGGATCCCCGGGCAGGGGCCGGCCCGGAATGTCCGACGGCGGCGCATCGTCGCAACCGCTGGCGCGGGTCAGGCGGTATAGCGAGTCATAGGTGAAGTCACGGTGGCCGTCGACCAGCTGGTTGGCGAAATAGATCGGCTGGAAGGTGTGGTCTTCGAGACGGGTGATGTTGCCGACGCGATCGTAGAAATATTCCAGGTCCTGCAGCGCCGGCTCGGCGTTTTTTTGTGCCCGTTGCGTAGCCAGGCGCCCATCGGCCGGGTCGTAGGTCCAGGTGCTGAGCACGTCGTTGCCAGCGCGTTGTTCGATGATCTGGCCGGCGGCGTTGTACTGCGCGTCTTTGAGCACCGGCTGCCAGTTCGGGCTGCCTTTGATCCGCAGTTCAACCTGCTTGAGTTGTCCGGCGATGTCGTAGCGCGACTGTTGCTGGTGCTCACCGGCATCGGTCTGGCTCAACACTGTTCCGATTGGGCTATACATTCGGCTGCTGCGGTAGGGGGGGCCCTCGACCAGGGTTCGGGTTTCGCGCAAGGGTTGTCCGANCAGGCTGTAGCTGTCGAAACTCAAGGTGCCGGAGCGGTCGAGTTGCCCGGTCAGTTGGCCGCGCCGGTTAAACGCGGGATCGGCGGAGTCATCGGCATAGGAGAAGGTTTCGACGTTCGGCGTATCAATTTCCTCGACGGCAATCGGCCGCAACTGACGGTCGTAGGTGGTGCGCCAATGACTGCCGCGTTGGTCCCAGCGCTGGAGCTCTTCCCCCGACAGCCCAGGCAGGCTCAAACGCCAACCGGCGTCGACGGAATCGACTTTCAACGGCTCACCGGACAGGCGATAAACCGTGGCCATGTTGGGGACGACACCGAACAGTCGCGGATCCCATTGCTCGAGCAGTCGCCCGGCAACGTCGTAGCGCTGGCGGCCGATCAGAGTTTCCACGGGGTCGGCAGCGACCTTGCGCAAGTACGCGACCTGGCGAATCGACAAGCCCCGACTATCGATGACCGTCAGGTTCGGGGTGCGCCAATGAACCGAGGTCGTCATGGCTTGCCTGCTTTCAGCTCACCTTCAGGCGGTACAACGTAGGTGTCGTTGAAATCCAGGCTGGTGGTGTACCAGGGATGGATGATCTCGAGCGCGACATCTCCTTTGGCGTTGATGACTTTGTACAGGCGACCCAGCACGTCGTAAAAGTTCTGATCGTGATGNCCGAACTCCCGGAAGGAATGGTCATTGATATAGCAATGTCTATCGGCGAAATAAGGGCGAAATACCCGAACGGCCGACCCCTTGTTGTTGTATTCCACACGTTCGCTGACGCGCCAGCGNGGATCGGCGTGCGCNACCTTGGGNTTGCCGTCTTCAATCACCAGCTCACCGTTTACCACCACAAAAGCCAGCCCTGGCTCGACCAACTGTTTGGTCTGCAGTGTCCGGCCGAAACCGTCCACAAAGACTTTGACGATCTGGATTTGTTGCAGCACATCATCCCAATAGCGGTCGGCGGTGAGGACGACGCTGTGCACCGGTTCGCGGGGCACCGTGCGGATCAGGTCGAGCAGTGCTTGTTCAGGCGCGGTCAGGGACTTGAGCCGGGACAGGCGACGGCGGGCGCTGGCGCAAATGTGCAGGCTGGGTAGCACGTAACCCTGGNCGATCCAGGTGGCCAGCCAGTCAGGTGTCTGGCTGACGGACGGGGGGAGTTCGCCCATCCAGCTGAACAGGTCCTTGCGCAATACGCTGGCTGCTTTTTGCAGGGCGCCTTTGGGATCTTCGATGGCCGGGTCTGGACGATGGTCAATGGGACGTTCGTGTTCGTCGAGGGGGCGAAAACCAACTTTTTCGCCGCCTTCAGTGCCATAAAAACTGATGGCAAGGGGTTGTCCGGACGGCTCGTAAAGGGCTTCCTCGACATTGTCATTGGCATCGAAGCTGCGCATGAGTTGCAGCGCGTGGTAGTCATATTCGAAACGGGCTTCGCACAAGTCCGGCTGGGTGATGCTTTTCGGCAGCAGACAGTAGGCGTCGTATTGGGCTTTCGTGATGCCGTANCTGGGNGTTTCGTTGTACTCCATCACTTTNTAAAAGCTATCGAGCTTGCCGTATTTGGCAAAACCGTACCGNGACGACCATAGATTTCTCTCCTCGTCCTCTTCCCGGTCTGCCGCCGGGTTTATCCCCAGCACCAGAGGCATGGCCGAATAACCGATTTTTCCCAGTTCGTCCCGAATATCCAGCGACTCCACCGTGTCATAGGCTTGCAGTGCGGTCTTGTCCAGTTGGGCAATTTCCAGCGGCGCCCGCAGTGCCTCGAAATCCGCCTCGCCGTCGGCAAGCAGTGCCCGGCCGTCAGTCTTGAAGTAGCGATAGACCGACTGCGTGGTCAGTAGCCGCTGAGCCACCCATTCGGGCGAGGCGTACAGTTCGAGCAAGCCCTCATAAGAAATGTCTGCGGGAGCGAGCCCCCCGGCGGCTGGCTTCTTGGGCAGTACCAACGCATTGCCCCGTTGCAGATAGGGCAGACCCAGTCGCCAGCCTTGCCAGTCCTCCAACTTCTGCAAATGAATGAACTTGGCGCGGGTTTCGTTCAGGTAATAAGACTGTTGCGCCGGGTCATGGGCATCAAGCCACCATTTCTGCTCATCGACGTCGTCGAAGGGCGGTTCATCCTGCTCGGTCTGGCGTCGCGCATAGCTGACCGTGATGGCATGCACAGGCAGGCCGAACTCGTCGTGGCTCAAGGTGATTTCATGTCGGCACAGCGGGTCATTCACGAAGCGTTCGTACTGGTAGCTGATCGTTTCCAGTTGCAAGGGCTGCATGACCGGATNCGCGTCATGGTCTGCCTTTTTGCGCAGTTCGCGAACCTTGTAACGGCTTTCCTCCACCGCGAACGGCACCGCCGTGGCCAGGTCATCGTCGGCGGCGTAGGTCTCCACGCGCAACACNGAACCGGCGAGGGCGTTGGCGATTTCGTGGGCGGTGGCTTCNTCGGGCGGCGGGATCGGCTCATCGAAAGCGTCGTTGTGGTGGTACTGGCAGAACAGCGTGGGTTTCAAATCACAGGCTTCGGAGTCACGGTTGAAATAGCCATCGCGTGGCAGGTCGATTTGCCGTCCGGTGTGAAACCAGGTGCAGACCAGCGCCGGGGCGGTAAAACCGGTGTCATCTGCCCGTGTGGCCGTTTCGCTGTCGGTCTGGCGCAGCAGGCCAAAGCCACGAAACTCGCGGTTCTGGCCATCGTAATAACCCTGCAAATACTGGAAAAACTGGTTCAGGCAGTTGCCGGTGATTTCATCGAGCTGGCTTTGTTGCTTGACCACGGGCACCGGGAACGGCAAGTAGGAAATCGGCAGACGTTTGAACNTGAGTATCCGATTCTTTTCATCCAGCCATTCCTGCGCCGAACTGCGATACACCACCTGAGTGCTGCAGCCCATGTTGTTGTTGCTGGCGACCAGCATGTACGGCTTGGCACTGACGAAATCGTAGCGCCAGTGCCGTGGTTTCATGTGCGGCACGGTCAAGATCAGGCTCGCGCACCCCAGGCCTTGCAGGTCGGCGAGGGTGACCTGGCACAGGTTGTCGTAGCGGATTCCTTCGGGCCACGGCACCGTTACAGGGGTTTGCTCCAGACCATTGCCGCCGTGATTGAAATAGATCTCGAAACAGTCGGATTTCAGATAAATCAGTGCCGGTGCACCGGAGCCGTCCAGGTCGGCAATCCGCACCCGCGCCGCGTCGAATGTCGCGTAGTCGAAGGGCAGGGCACTCATGACGAAGCCTTTGCCGAACCGACCGTGACCAAGGTTCGGCCAGCATTTGATTTCGTCGTGCCGGATGCGGCACAGCTCGGTCATGTCGCTGCCCAGTAAATTACCGAGCAANACCAGTTCGCTGCGAGCGTTGCTGAACAGCGGCAGGCGATCGGTGTCCGGTGTGTGCTCGACGTCCTGGCCCGGCGCGAAACCTTCCTCACGCCGATTGGCGTACAGGCGCACGCTGCGCGGGCCGATCAGCGCCATCGAACTGAGCCCGTCGCCCATCAAATCGCCAGACTGTGTAAGCGTTTGGAAAAACTCCACCGGGAATGCTGTAAAGGGAATGAACCCTGACCAGCTGCGATCGGGGTTGAGGGTGTGGAAACCGCTCATGCCGGGGGACGCGAGGATCCAGTCCAGCCGGCCGTCGCCGGTCAGGTCGGTCAACGCCTGATAGGTCGGTTGATTGCGATNGGCTACGGGGATTCGGGACAGTTCTGTCCANGGACCGTAGTGGATGTCATCGGCCCCTGTCAGCGCNCGCAAGGGTTCGCGGTAATACCAGCTCTGGTCGTAACGACAGAGAAAACCCGGCACACCTTCACCGAACAAATCAACGCATTGATGAAGCGCGCCGTCCTCGATGCCGGGCATGTTTTCGAACGGGAACGGTTTCGACTGCTTGTTGAGTTCGAACTCTGAATAGTCGAACTCAACTGGCGGCATGTTTTCCACGGCGCCGCTGGCGTCGTATGACTGATAGTGCGCTTTTTTCAGTTGGTTATATGTCCGGTGAGTCGTAGGGTATTCCAGCAACAATCGCCGAACCAGCACAGGTTTCGGACCTAAGTGCTCGGGGAAATGGTGAAACATCAAGACCTGATGGCACAGGCGGCGGGTCCCTAGTTCAAATCCGTAGGTGTAGCTATGGAAGGGATCGCTGCGCAATTGCCACTCACCATGACCATTGCCGGGAGCATCGAACGGCGGGCCGTAGATCGGCTTCGCTTCCAGGTCGAGGGTGCGTTCGCCGTAGTCGAACAGCAGGTGGAAATGCCAATCCAGGCTCGCCGGGTTTTCCACTGTCCAGGCATACAGGTCTTGGCTGGCCTTGGCATTGCCGTAATACACCCGGTGCAGGTAACGCTGGGCACGATAGTCGTGTTTGTCCTCCGGGNTGTTAGCCTGATCCTCGGGCTTATAGTCGAAACAGATGTGTTCGCCATGAGGGTTCATGCTTTCTAGCAGCAACCACACACCGATACGCAGCGCCGCGACAGGGTTGGTTGTGTCTATAGGTTCGGCGCGCCGCGAAGCGTCGGTCTTACCGTAGACATGCAGGCTGCCATCGGCCCCGTGCACCAGCCAGAAGGGCGGCTTTTCCTCCGGTTGCCACAGCTCGATCAGATCGAACGAACTCTCGACCCGCGGCCAGTAGCGCACAACGTCGTGCTTGCCAATGGAGAGGCCGCGATATTCGGTTACTTCTCTGGACGTTGGCTTGCCCTCGGCATCCAGCTCGGGCATCAACTCCTCGCCACCTGGGCCGACCATGATGTCGGTGGCGAGGTAATCGGGCACGCCCTTGCTGGTCTGGCGAGTGATGGCACTGGAGCCCAAACGCCAGCCAATGCCGAACGGACCGTTACCACCCTGGCTGTCATAACCCAGCGCCATGGCGGGGTCGAAACCGCGCCCAGCTGAAAGGGGCAGCGGCAATTCGAATGAAGCACTGCCCGTTACGCCGACCGATCCCCAGCTTTTGCCGATCGTGGCAATGGAAGCGCTCTTGGCGATCGAGGGNTCAGTGATGCTCAGGGACGCTTGCTCTTCCATGGGGCTGATCCTGTATCGGCTTTGCGCTCTCCCGTAGCAACGGAGTCGCGTGGTAGAGCGACGCTAACAAAATCAGGGGAAGGTGTGACCTGTCACATCTGACAGGTGAGGCGGGTTTTTTAGAACGAATACCTTGGGGAATGCTGCGCTTTATCGCGAATGGTAAAAGTGGCGCACAAAAAAACGGCCGGGGCATCTGAAAGACACCCCGGCCGTATTGGCAAGCTCAAGCGTTTACTGCACTTCTACCGCCAGGCTTTCACTGATCTTTTTCTGCCAGATGGCAGGACCGGTGATGTGTACCGACTCACCCTTGCTGTCGACTGCAACAGTCACTGGCATGTCCTTGACGTCGAACTCGTAGATCGCTTCCATGCCCAGTTCGGCGAAAGCCACCACGCGGGATTTCTTGATGGCTTGCGCCACCAGATAAGCCGCGCCGCCGACTGCCATCAGGTACACGGCTTTGTGGTCCTTGATCGCTTCGATCGCAGTCGGGCCGCGCTCGGATTTGCCGATCATGCCCAACAGGCCGGTTTGCTCGAGNATCTGACGGGTGAACTTGTCCATCCGCGTCGCGGTAGTCGGACCGGCAGGGCCAACCACTTCTTCGCGCACCGGATCAACCGGGCCGACGTAGTAGATGAAGCGACCCTTGAGGTCCACCGGCAGGGTTTCACCCTTGTTCAGCATCTCGACCATGCGCTTGTGCGCCGCGTCGCGACCGGTGAGCATCTTGCCGTTGAGCAGGACGGTTTCGCCCGGCTTCCAGCTCTGCACGTCTTCAGGCGTCAGGGTATCGAGGTTGACGCGACGGGCCGACGGGCCGGCTTCCCAGACGATTTCCGGGTAGGCGTCCAGCGGTGGCGCTTCCAGGGAGGCCGGGCCGGAACCGTCGAGCACGAAGTGCGCGTGACGGGTGGCGGCGCAGTTGGGGATCATGCACACCGGCAACGAAGCGGCGTGGGTCGGGTAATCCATGATCTTCACGTCGAGCACGGTGGTCAGGCCACCCAGGCCCTGGGCGCCGATGCCCAGTTGGTTGACCTTCTCGAACAGCTCCAGGCGCATCTCTTCGATACGGTTGGACGGGCCCGCGCTTTCAGCTCGTGAATGTCGATGGATTCCATCAACACTTCCTTGGCCATNACNGCGGCTTTCTCGGCGGTGCCGCCGATGCCAATGCCGAGCATGCCCGGTGGGCACCAGCCGGCGCCCATTTCCGGAACGGTTTTCAGCACCCAGTCAACGATCGAGTCGGACGGGTTGAGCATGGCCATTTTCGACTTGTTCTCGGAACCGCCGCCCTTGGCCGCCACGTCCACTTCCACGGTGTTACCCGGAACGATGGAGTAGTGGATAACGGCCGGGGTGTTGTCCTTGGTGTTTTTACGAGCACCCGCCGGGTCGGCGAGGATCGAGGCACGCAGGACGTTTTCCGGCAGGTTGTAAGCCCGGCGCACGCCTTCGTTGATCATGTCGTCCAGGCCCATGGTGGCGCCATCCCAACGTACGTCCATGCCCACGCGAACGAAGACGGTAACGATGCCGGTGTCCTGGCAGATCGGGCGGTGGCCGGTGGCNCACATCCGCGAGTTGATCAGGATTTGCGCCATGGAGTCACGGGCCGCTGGCGATTCTTCGCGCAGGTAGGCTTCGTGCATCGCCTGGATGAAGTCAACGGGGTGGTAATAGGAAATGAACTGCAGGGCGTCGGCAACGCTCTGAATCAGGTCGTCTTGCTTGATCACGGTCATGAGTCGCGCTCCTCTAAAAGACGGGAACATTCAATAAGGTGCTTGCAGCTTGGGTGCATCGGTCGGTTGCAAGCACCTTTACAAGGCACGCCGGGGCTGCTGGCGCGACGCTAAAAAGGCGCGGCAGTATAACGCGCCTCGGTTCCGGGCACACCCGCCGGTAGTCAATCTCGTGGCGAGGGGATTTATCTGTGGTGAGGTGGATTCAACTGTGGTGAGGGGATTCAACTGTGGTGAGGGATTTATCTGTGGCGAGGGGATTTATCCCCGTTCGACTGCGAAGCAGTCGTCAATCCGACACACGCGGTATACCTGAACCAACCGGGGTGCAGGTTTGGGGGCGGCTTCGCCACCCAACGGGGATAAATCCCCTCGCCACAGATAAATCCCTCATACCAGATAAATCCCTCATACCAGATAAATCCACTCATCACAGGTATTGCACTTGGCGATAAACAGGGATCGGGAGGTCATGCCTTTGACGCCAGTATTCCGCCCTTAAAATTGAATGGTCATTTATCAGGCACGCAACTAAAGTGGCATTCGGTCTGTAGAGTAGGACACTCAAGCAGCCTCCCTTCGCACGGTGAGTCAACGATTGACCCATAACGCCATCCAGCGCTTGTTGCTCAAACGCTTCGCCCTCGCAGCCGGCACCTACGCCCTGGCTCTGTTGCTGTTGTGGCTGGCGTTTTTTACCGGTCATTACGATGAATCCCTGTCCAACGTGGTCATCGGCAGCGCGCTGGTGGTCATCAGCCAGGCCGCGTTGTTTGCGGTGTTTTANAGCGGCTGCAACCTGCGTTTTTCCGATCCCAGCCTGACCGAAGCGCAAGTGTTGCTGGGGCTGGGTTGGCAAACCTGGCTGATCGCCCATCTGGACGAAGCACGCGGCGCGTTCCTGGTGTTCTACGTGCTGATTCTGCTGTTCGGCTTGTTTCACCTTTCGCGCTTTGCCTTCTTGCGGTGCGCGCTGTTGGTGTTCGTCAGTTTCAGCGCGATCACGCTGTGGGAGGGTTACCACTTTCAGTTACCCGACCCGGCACTGGCCGCGTTGCAGGTGTGCGTGCTGCTCATCGTGNTGGTCTGGCTGGAACTTTATGCCCGTCACGTCCAGGCCTCCCGTCAACGCATGCGTCAGCGCCGATTTGCCTTGCAGGCGCATCAGGACACCCTGCGCGGGATGATGCGCCAGCTCGAAGACCTGGTGGCCACCGACGAACTGACCGGGCTGTTCAATCGCCGGCATTTCCTGCGCCTGGCCTCCCGGGAGCTGAGGGCCATGGACGCCGATGTCATGCATGGCCTGGCGCTGATCGACCTGGACCATTTCAAACGCATCAACGACGTGCACGGCCATGCCGCCGGTGATCAGGTGCTGCAAGCCTTTGCCGCCGTGGCCACCGCCTGCTTGCGCGATGGCGATGTTCTGGCCCGTTACGGTGGCGAAGAATTCGTCGTGCTGTTGCCCGATTGCAACCCCGAGCGCTTGACCTCCTGCTGCGAGCGGCTGCGCATTGCGTTCACCGATGTACAACTGATCGGACTCGACGTCGCCCATCTCAGCTTGTCGGCGGGCATGACATTGCTCGAAGTGGGCGATGATCTCGACGAAGCCTTGCAGCGCGCCGATCAGGCGCTTTATCGCGCCAAGCGTGACGGCCGCAATCGTTGCGCGGCCGCGTGGGAGAACGTCGATGCCTGAGTTACGGGTCGGCGAACGCCAATGGTCGGTGGCGGCGGG
>Ga0065714_10003305_pt1 | contig 11301 bp, 9 predicted proteins | sample MisRhiReplicate2_FD_59101 | JGI IMG/M metagenome (GOLD analysis project Ga0065714, IMG submission 59101) | Miscanthus rhizosphere microbial communities from Kellogg Biological Station, MSU, sample Rhizosphere Soil Replicate 2: eDNA_1 v2... | ecosystem: Host-associated > Plants > Roots >... | reverse complement strand
CTAAGTTATAAGCTGAATTGGCCCAATCAAAAAATGCCCACGACCGAATAACTTTCTTGTTGTTTTTAAGTTCCATGAATCAAATAAGGTTGCTAAAGTAGTAAAAAGGCCTTAATCAGACTAATTTACTTTTTCCAATTTAGCAGCTCCTGATTTCCGCTCGTCTACCTTTTTAGGATTACCTTTATAATAGATTTCACTAGCTCCTGAAGTCTTAACCTTCAAATCATTAAGCACGTTGATATTAGCCTTTCCTGTACCGTCAATATCGATGTTGTAAATACCCGCAACAAAATCAAAAGCGTTCAACTGCCCCGTTCCATTAATTTTTAAATTATGCGTACCTGTCTGACCAGTCAATGTTATTTTACTTACGCCATCAGCTTTTGTAGTTACTTTAGATGCATTCACATTCAGGTTTACCTTTGAAGCACCGGCAAATTTAAAATCCACATCACCCGCATAAATCGGACCTTCTCCCAGAACCTCTACAGCACCCGCCAGATCCAACTCCCTTAACTCTCCTATCCCTGCGTGCACCACAATTGAATCCTGTCCACAATAGTTAGCATCATCTAGTTTAATCTTTAATTCAGATCCGGAAACCTTCGCTTTTACATAGGTAATAATATTTGAATCAGCTTCAACCCGGATACTATAGGTGCTATCCTGGGTAATCACCAGCTTAATTGCCCCTTCTACTTTTATCTCGTCAAAATTCTTTACAGTGACCGTCCGGCTCACATGACTACCAGAATCTTCTATACAGCTGGTATCACATCCTGCTAGCAAAACAGGGATAAATAAGGCAATAAGATATATGTTCTTCATAAGTTTAAAGATAATAATTTTTACCATCTGTTTTAATTTTTCCCGCGTCAAGCAATACACGAATCCGTTCCAGACGTTCATTTTCAGTGCCTACATGAACCCCACCAACTAAATCATCCAGTGAACGCATTTCAACTTGTAAAAGCGTCACAATTTCAAAGTCTATTCTGTCGGACAACTCATCCGCATCATCGGCTTTCTTCTCAGCCAGACAAACATCGCACACCCCACACTTTTCTCCTTCGGGCTCATCAAAATAGGCCAGTAACTGTATGCTTCTGCACTCCTTTTTCCCCATATAGGCCAGCACAGCTTTAATTTGATCGGTCTGAATTTGCTTACGCTGTTCGATATAACGTACATCAATATCCATATGATTAAAATCCAATCTTGGACGCAAATACTGCAATTGGGGCTGGTCTGTTTGTGGCAGATAAGAAAGCAATCCCTGATCCTGTAAATTGTTCAGATGTCGCACAACATCCTTAAAAGAAATCCTTGTTTTCCCGGCAATATCAGCTTCACTGATCTTAACATACTGCTCAAAAGCACCTCCATAAGACCTTAATATAGATTTTATAAGCGGATCATAACCAGCATTCTCTATTTGAAACCGATACAAATCCTCATTACCTACGACAAATAATAATCTGGAAGGCAAAAATATATTCTCTGATAAAGTAAGGTAGCCATCATGCTCTAAAAATTTCAGTGCAGCCATGGTTTTTATTACCCCAACATTAAATCTTTTGCAAAAATCCGCCAGGTCAAAACTGAAGGTTAATCCCTCACCGGCACCATATGCCAATTGAAAATAGTTGCCCAAATAATGATAAACCTTTTTGATCTCCTCAACCGTTGGAAAGCTATCAGCATACTTAGTTCTAAGAGATAGTTCATCAGATTTATTCGCCAGCAAAACAGCATAAGCTTTCTGCTCATCCCTTCCAGCTCTTCCAGCTTCCTGATAATAAGCTTCTAAACTATCCGGCAGATCTAAATGCACAACAAAACGAACATCAGGTTTATCGATTCCCATTCCAAAGGCATTGGTAGCTACCATTACTCTGATCCGGTTACGCTTCCAATCTTCCTGCTTTCTAAAACGTTCCTCTTTCTCCACACCGGCATGATAAAAATCTGCGGCAATCCCGTTCCTGCTTAAAAAATGGGCAACCTCTGCTGTCTCCCTCCGGTTACGTACGTAAACCAGTCCGCTCCCCTTAACATTGTTCACGATGCTGATTAGTTTCTTATACTTATCCTCATCATTTAACACAACGTAACTCAGATTTTTACGTGCAAAGCTTTGTACAAAAACATTAGGTTGTTTAAAGTGCAATTTCTCTACAATATCATTTCTGACAAAGCGGGTTGCAGTAGCAGTAAGCGCCAGCACCGGCACTTCAGGATGAATTTCTCTGATCTCATTAACCTTCAGATAAGGCGGCCGGAAATCGTACCCCCATTGTGAAACACAATGGGCCTCATCAACAGCAATTAAATTCACATTCATATAGGAGATGCGGATACGCACCAACTCCGACAATAAGCGCTCTGGGGATAAATACAAAAATTTGATATTTCCGTAAATACAGTTGTCCAGCAGGATATCTATTTCCCGTTTACCCATCCCGGCATAAATCGCCACAGCTTCAATACCTTTTGCTTTCAACCCCTCTACCTGGTCCTTCATCAGCGCTACCAGAGGCGAGATCACAATACAGATCCCCTCTTTTACCATTGCCGGCACCTGGAAACAAATAGATTTACCTCCACCTGTAGGCAGCAGCGCCAAAGTATCATTCCCCTGTAAAACAGACCTAATGATCTCATCCTGTAATGGTCTGAAACCATCAAATCCCCAATATCGCTTTAAAATCTCTGCTTCGTTCATAAAAAGGTTGCCCCTCAAAACTATAAAAATGAACTGATATTACTAAATTAGCCGTTTAAATTACACTTCGGATCATATGAGAACATCATTTTTACTATTAATTTTTCTATTAATATTTCAATCGTCGTTCTCTCAGGAGAAAAAATGGGATATAGAAAAGTATAAGGGCACAACCAAAACCTTTACTTTAAACACTGATGAAGGCACCTGGATGAACCTCGACGTGAGCCCTGACGGAAAGGATATCGTATTCGACATGCTGGGCGATCTCTATATCATGCCCATTATCGGTGGCCCGGCAGTATTGCTGAGTGGCGGCCCAGCCTGGGAAATTCAACCCCGCTTCAGTCCTAATGGCAAATACATTTCCTATACCAGCGATAAAAATGGTGGCGATAATATCTGGATTATGAACCGCGATGGTTCTGCTAAAAGACAGGTAACCAAAGAAACCTTCCGTTTACTCAATAACGCCACATGGATGCCCAACAGCGAGTACCTTATTGCACGCAAGCACTTTACTGGCAGCCGGTCCTTAGGAGCCGGAGAAATGTGGATGTACAGCATTTACGGTGGTGAAGGCGTACAACTAACCAAAAGAAAAAATGATCAGCAGGATGCCGGAGAACCAAATGTTTCACCCAACGGCAGATATCTTTATTATAGCGAAGACATGTCGCCTGGCCCTAACTTTGAGTACAGTAAAGATCCCAATGGAATGATATATGCCATTAGGCAACTGGACCTCACAACCGGGAAAATAACCAATCTGATTGCTCAGGCCGGAGGTGCCGCCAGACCTCAGATATCCCCGGATGGCAAAATGATGGCCTACGTAAAACGAATCAGACTAAAATCTGTTTTGGTTTTACAAAATCTGCAAACAGCCGAAGAATGGCCAATATATGAGGAGCTATCACACGATCAGCAAGAAACATGGGCTATTTTTGGTGTGTACCCCAATTATGCCTGGACACCGGATGGAAAAAGTATCGTGTTTTATGCTAAAGGAAAGATCAAAAAGATCGACCTCCATTCCTTATTTACCAACATCATTCCATTTCATGTAACTACCTCTCAAACCGTCCAGGAAGCTCTCCATTTCCCGCAGGAAGTATATAACCCTGAAATTTCGGTAAAAATGATCCGTCAGCTCACTACATCTGCTGATGGTAAGTTTGTGGTTTTCAATGCAGCTGGATTCTTATATAAAAAAGATCTTCCAAATGGCACACCAGAAAGAATAACCAAGAGTCTTGATTTCGAATTTGAACCAGAAATCAGCAGCGATGGCAAATCAGTTATTTATACTACATGGAGTGACGAATTTAAAGGCGCCGTAAAAAAAACAGATCTTAAATCAGGAAAAACCATAACACTAACAGAAGAAAAAGGCTTCTACTATTCACCTTCTTTTTCTAACAAAGGAGATAAAATCGTATTCAGAAAAGGAGTAGGAAATGATGTATTGGGTTACTCCTATGGTCGCGGAACAGGTATATTTACCATGTCGGCCAATGGTGGACCTAAAACCCTGATCTCCGAAAGTGGCATCAAACCATTGTTCAATACCGACGATACAAGAATTTATTTCCAATCCTCCGAAGGCGGGAAGAAAGCTTTTAAAAGTGTCGATTTAAATGGCGGAAATGAACGCACACATTACACTTCTACCTATGCCACACAATTTAGCCCTAGTCCGGATGGTAAATGGATGGCCTTTACCGAATTGTTTAATATTTATGTAACTCCAATGGTTACAGCCGGCACAGCCCTGGAACTCTCATCAACCAATAAAGCGATACCACTTACCCGTATTACAAAGGATGCAGGTACATATATTCATTGGAGCAATGACAGCAACAAACTATTCTGGACATTGGGAGAGCAGTACTTTAGCAGAGAGGTTAAAACGGCCTTCAACTTCACTGATGGCTCTCCGCAAGGCATTCGTCCGCCCGATAGTATTGGACTAAGTATAGGATTAAAACTAAAAAGCGATGTACCCACCGGATTCACCGCTTTAACCAATGCAAGGATCATCACCATGAAAGATGACGAAGTCATAGAAAAAGGGACCATTCTTATAGAAAACAACAGAATTGTATCTATTGGCAAAGATCTTCCTTTACCGCAAAACACCAGAATTATCGATGTAACCGGAAAAACCATTATGCCTGGTATAATTGATGTACATGCACATTTACGCACCAGCCCAGACGGCATAACCCCGCAAAATGATTGGTCGTACCTCGCCAATCTCGCCTTTGGGGTAACCACCGCGCACGATCCCTCCAGCAATACAGAAATGGTATTTAGCCAATCGGAAATGATCAAAGCAGGTCGATTGATTGGCCCGCGCCTATACTCTACAGGTTCCATTCTTTATGGTGCCGATGGCGACTTCAAGGTTGTTATTAATAGCCTCGACGATGCCTTATCACACCTTAGAAGGTTAAAAGCTGTAGGTGCATTTTCAGTAAAATCGTATAATCAACCACGTCGTGATCAACGCCAGCAAGTACTTGAAGCAGCCAGACAACTAAAAATGATGGTTGTCCCTGAAGGAGGGTCAACCTTCTTCACCAACATGAATATGGTTGCTGACGGACACACAGGTATTGAACACAGTATTCCGGTTGCGCCTGTCTATAAAGACATCACCAGCTTCTGGAACAAAACTCAGGTAGCTTATACGCCTACGCTTATCGTAAGTTATGGCAGTCAGTGGGGAGAAAACTACTGGTACGACAGGACAAATGTTTGGGAAAATGAACGATTAATGGCTTTTACCCCACGTTCAATTATAGATCCACGCGCCCGTAGAAGAACAACGTCAGAATATGGAGACTATGGCCATATAGAAGTTGCCAAAGCAACAAAACAAATTGCAGATGGTGGTACCAAAGTAAATCTGGGTGCACACGGACAAATCCAGGGCTTGGGTGCTCATTGGGAACTATGGATGCTGGCTCAAGGTGGCATGACTCCTTTACAAGCCATTCGTTGTGCGACACTAAATGGTGCTGCTTACCTGGGTATGAGCAAGGAAATCGGTTCGCTGGAAATTGGTAAACTGGCAGATTTGATTGTTATGGATGCCAATCCATTAGATGACATCAGAAATTCTGAAAAAATCAAGTATGTAATGATTAACGGCCGAATCTATGACAGTCTATCTATGAACGAAATAGGCAATCGGGAAAAAATGCGCGGCAAATTATGGTTTGAAACCGGAAAAGGAATGGTGTACACCTTCCCTACAGGAATTTCTGAGACGTGGACTTACACGATTCCAAATTGTGAGTAACCTCTTCTTTTACTACAGGTTCTGGGCAATCACAAACCCGCTTGCCCAGGCCCATTGAAAATTATAACCGCCAAGCCAACCTGTAACATCAACACATTCGCCTCCAAAATAAAGACCAGGAATCTGTTTGCATTCCAGCGTTTTGGATGATAGTTCATTGGTATCTATCCCCCCACGCATCACTTCGGCCTTATCATAGCCCTTATCACCCGCTGCTTTTACCTTGAACCTGTGAATAGTCTGTTCAATCAATTCCAACTCAGCTTTAGTTAATGCTGCTACCTGTTTTTCTATCGGTAAATATTTACCAAGTGCATCTGTGAATTTCTTCGCATAAAAACGGTTAAACAAGGTCGACAACAATGTTTTTCCATTATTTCTGCGTTCCGTTTCTATTAATTCCATTATACTTTGGTGAGGCAACAGATCAATATTAAATACCTCGCCTCGCTTCCAGTAAGATGAGATCTGCAAAATTGCGGGACCACTTAAGCCCCAATGTGTAAAGAGCATATTCTCTTCAAATGATATCCGATCATTACTTACCTTACAGAAAACACTGTTCCCCGATAAATGGGCATACCACTCTTCATCTTTTCCAGTTATGGTTAATGGCACCAAAGCTGGTGCAGTTTCAACTATTTTCAACCCATGTTTCCGGGCAAAGCGCAAAGCAAAATCAGTAGCCCCCATCTTTGGAATAGGTAAGCCGCCAGTTGCAATAACCAACTTAGGAGCACTTAAAATCCGGGTTTTATTCCCCTTTTCATATTTCACACTAAAACCATCACCAAGCGATTCAATATCCGAAACTTCCGCGTTACAAATCAACTCTTGTCCAAAATCCTCACAAATTGAAGTAAATACTGCAACAACGTCCTTCGCATTCTTTCCTTCCGGAAACAACTGTCCAAGGGTTTTCTCCTTTCCATCAATACCATAGGTCTCAAAAAAACTAATGGTATCATCAACTGTCCACTGTGTAAAAGCTGATTTCACAAAATGTTTATTCTCGGATATAAACTGTTCATCGGTGGCATACATATTTGTATAATTACATCTTCCCCCTCCCGAAATCAGGATCTTAGCTCCTGGCTGATCATTTTTTTCCAATAAAATAACCCGCTTACCAAGGTAACCAGCCTGTACCGCACACATCAAACCGCAAGCTCCGGCTCCAATAATTATAGCATCTGCATCCATCAATCCGTTTATATTGTTATTTTTGTGCAAAATAAGCATAACTTTTTCATATAGATATGGCAAAACAAATAAGTGATTTAAAATTAGGAATATTAGGTGGCGGGCAATTGGGCAGAATGATGATACAGGAAGCCATCAATTATAACTTGACTACCCTAGTTTTAGACCCGGATACTGACGCTCCATGTAAACATATAGCAAATTACTTTCAATGCGGCTCGATTACAGATTTTGATACCGTTTATAACTTCGGAAAGAAAGCCGACATCATTACCATCGAAATAGAAAAGGTTAATATCGAAGCCCTTGAACAATTGGAAAAAGAAGGGAAACAAGTATACCCGCAGTCAAGGGTAATCCGTTTAATCCAGGACAAGGGTGTACAAAAACAGTTTTTCAAAGAAAACAATATTCCTACAGCCCCTTTTCAATTGGTAAATACTAAGGAAGACATGCTTAACAGCAGGTTTGATTTCCCTTACATTCTTAAACAGCGTAAAGATGGTTATGATGGTAAAGGCGTAATGAAAATAAATGAGGTAGCTGATATTGATCAGGCATTTGATGCACCTTGCCTAATTGAAGAACTGGTAGATTTTGAAAAAGAGATCGCCGTAATTGTTGCCAGAAATTCTAAAGGCGACATGAAAACTTTTCCAATGGTAGAGATGGAATTCAATGCAGAAGCAAACCTTGTTGAGTTTCTGATCTCTCCTTCCACTTATTCGGAGGAATTACAAAATAGAGCTGAAGTTATAGCTAAAAACATTGCTTCTTCCCTTAATATAACAGGCTTGCTGGCAGTAGAGATGTTCGTTACCAAAGATGGCGATTTGCTGGTAAATGAGCTAGCTCCTCGTCCACATAACAGTGGCCACCAAACCATTGAAGGCAATCGTGTATCACAATTTGCACAACATTTACGTGCAATATTTAATTTACCGTTAGGAGATACAAGTACAATCAACCATGCAGTAATGATTAACCTATTGGGTGAAAAAAACCACGATGGAGTTGCAAAATACCATGGATTAGAAAAAATTATGGCCATAGATGGTGTATACATTCATCTTTATGGTAAAAAATACACTAAACCATTCCGTAAAATGGGCCACATTACCGTGGTGGATCAAGACAGGGATGGCGCGATACAAAAAGCCAATTACATTAAAAACACACTAAAAGTTATTTCATAAATGAGCGTACAAGTAGGCATTATCATGGGCAGCAAATCGGATCTTCATATCATGCAAGATGCNGCCGATATTTTTAAAGAGTTTGGAGTTGAATTTGAAATGACTGTAGTNTCAGCACACCGCACACCCGAAAGGATGTTTGAATACGCTAAAAGTGCTGCTTCCAGAGGATTAAAAGTAATCATAGCGGGTGCAGGCGGTGCTGCGCATTTGCCGGGAATGGTTGCTTCAATTACTGTATTACCGGTTATTGGCGTTCCTGTTAAATCTTCAAATTCTATTGACGGTTGGGATTCTATCCTTTCTATCCTGCAAATGCCAAACGGCATTCCTGTAGCTACAGTTGCGTTAAATGCAGCAAAAAATGCAGGTTTATTAGCTGTTCAGATACTTTCTACTGCCGATGCTTCACTGGCAGATAAAATGCAGTCATACAAAGACGAGCTAAGAAAGAAAGTTGAAGAAAGCGCGGAGGGGATGTAAGTAGTACTTAGTATCTTCTCAATTCAAATTCGGATCCTGGGGAAACTTGCTCACATGAGCATATTTCGGCCCCAGATTAACAATTACTTCCCGCCAAAGGTTTTCTTCATGATTGGAGAAAACCACATCGGGATGAAATTCATCAGAGGCAATCCAGGTATTGTCTTTCATTTCCATGTCCAGCTGCGTTCCAGTCCAGCCCGAATACCCGATAAAAAACTTAATATCTTCCCCTTTAATGCTGTTATTATTGATCAGCACTTTTAAGGTTTCAAAATTACCACCCCAGAATATCCCTTTTGCAACTTCCTGGCCATCCATCATCAATTCAGGGCATCTGTGTATAAAATGTATGGTATCGGTCTCAACTGGTCCCCCAAGATAAACAGGGAAATCTGCATTTTTCAATTCAGGGACTATATCTTTAAGTTTTAGCGCACTGCAATGGTTAAGAATAAACCCAACTGTTCCCTCCTCCTGATGCTCTGTAATTAAAATTACCGAACGCTTAAAATTAGGGTCCATTAAAAATGGCTCAGAAATTAGTAATCTGCCCAGCTTGGGTTGTAACCTGCTTATCATTTTGGAAATTTAGGGATAAATTTGAATAAACTAAAACCTATTTTTGCGTATGAAGCTTAACAAAAATAATTTACACGATTTAAGGCAGGAATACAGAACTGCTCAGCTTACAGAAAATGATGTAGATCCCAATCCACTCCATCAATTCGGCAAATGGTTTTCGGCCGCTCTGGATGCACAGCTATATGAACCAAACGTGATGACATTGGCTACGGCAGACCGCTTCGGAAAGCCATCAGCACGAATCGTATTGCTAAAAGAATATGATGAAAATGGCTTCGTATTTTACACCAACTATGAAAGCAAAAAAGGTATCGATCTTTTAGAAAACCCTGAAGCTGCCCTTGTATTTTTTTGGGCCGAACTGGAACGTCAGGTACGAATTGAAGGTGTGGTAAGCAAAGTTGATCCGCAAACTTCGGCAAACTATTTCCATTCACGTCCTAAAGGCAGTCAGATTGGCGCTATGGCTTCACCACAAAGCAGTGTACTCGACAGTCGTGAATCGCTTGAAAATAAAGTTGTTCAGCTAACAAAAGAATACGAAGGCAAAGAAATCCCTGCTCCTGCTCATTGGGGAGGATATTTAATAGAGCCAACACATGTGGAATTCTGGCAGGGACGACCAAGCAGGCTGCACGATAGAATTGTTTACGATTTGGTGGACGGGTCGTGGATTATAAATAGATTAGCACCGTAAAATATAAACTAACACTAACATCATAAAAAACTAAAATGAAAAACATCGCAGTAATCGGCTCAGGTACCATGGGCAACGGTATAGCGCATACTTTCGCGCAATTCGGTTATCACGTAAACCTCATTGATATCAATATTGAAGCCATCCAAAGGGCTATAAATACCATCAGTAAAAACCTCGACCGACAGGTTACTAAAGGAACCATAACTGAAGCGGACAAAGCAGCGACCCTAAAAAACATCTTAAGTTTTACAGATATGCAGGCCGGCGTAGCCAATGCTGATCTTATCGTAGAAGCTGCAACGGAGAACCTCGATCTGAAATTAAAAATCTTTAAAGAACTGGATACCTTTGCTAAGCCTGGGGCTATTCTTGCCAGCAATACCTCATCTATCTCTATCACCAAAATAGCTTCAGTAACAAACCGTGGTGATAAAGTGATTGGTATGCACTTTATGAACCCGGTACCGGTAATGAAACTGGTAGAAGTAATTCGTGGTTATGCAACCAGCGATGAAACTACCGCCCTGATCATGGATCTCTCTAAAAAACTAGCCAAAGTTCCTGTCGAAGTAAATGACTACCCAGGCTTTGTTGCCAATAGGATATTAATGCCAATGATCAACGAGGCCATCTATACATTATATGAGAACGTTGCAGGTGTTGAAGAAATTGATACCGTAATGAAATTAGGAATGGCACACCCGATGGGACCGTTACAATTGGCCGATTTTATTGGTCTGGATGTTTGTCTGGCTATATTACGTGTATTGCAGGACGGTTTTGGTAATCCAAAATATGCCCCATGCCCTTTACTGGTAAATATGGTTACCGCTGGCAATAAAGGAATTAAATCTGGAGAAGGTTTTTACAACTATGCCAAAGGTGTTAAAGAGGCAGTTGTAGCAGCCAAATTTAGCTAGCGCATTCTATAAATCTAATTTTTTAAGCGTATTTTTGAGCAATGAACGAAAATCTTGATCCATCATCCGAAAACCTGTCACCCATAGAACGCGATATTGAAAAAGTATTGCGGCCGCAGGCTTTTGATGATTTCACCGGACAGGAAAAAGTGATGGAGAACCTGAAGATCTTTGTG
>Ga0065714_10003058_pt1 | contig 11304 bp, 14 predicted proteins | sample MisRhiReplicate2_FD_59101 | JGI IMG/M metagenome (GOLD analysis project Ga0065714, IMG submission 59101) | Miscanthus rhizosphere microbial communities from Kellogg Biological Station, MSU, sample Rhizosphere Soil Replicate 2: eDNA_1 v2... | ecosystem: Host-associated > Plants > Roots >... | reverse complement strand
GAAGCCAACTCCTGGGCCACGTGCTACGAAAAAGCCGATGCCTCCTGCGCTGGCACCGGCTACCGAATTGTCGGAACAGACGGCACGCCGTCAACCAAGGAAAGCGACAAGACCCTGGGTGTCGATGTCGGTAATTTCAAGAACCGCAACGTTGTTGTGGTCTGCAAATAAGGCAACCACGTTACATATGAATTTCAGCGAACTTGATCCCGAGGCCACGCACGGCCTCAATCAAGTCGTCGAGACGACTGAACGACTCGACCTCATCGTTATCGTCGACCAGGAAATAACTGCGCCCAGCGCTTTTCTTGAAAAACACGATCCATTCGCCCGAATTCGCCGGATTCTGAATCACATGCGTGGCAGAGATGTTGCCCTCTGCATGACGCTTCCGAACCTGCTCTCGCTTCATGCCCGACTCCAGAAATGACAATGCCGTCAAAGCACAGCCTTGACGGCATCAATGTTGTTCTTCGCTAGTCTATCAGCCTGAAATACAGGTATTGGCGGCTTTCTGCACGTCCATGGGACGCACTGGCACATTGAACATCCGCTCATGCAGCTTGATGCTGCTGCCACTTGAGCGCTCTTGAATGTCAAAGACCGCAGCCGGGTCCGAGGAGAACTTCGCCGGAACGATTACACGCACTCCGTCTTTTTGCGGTTCCAACTGCAAGGCGCCACGGCTCTCGGCCAGTTGTTCAACCAGGCACTGAGCGTACTCTTGGGGCTTCTTGCCTGAGATCACGCTCATGGTTGGCAGCGTTTTATTGATCTCCGAAACATTCGCGCAGCCACTCACGAGCAATACCAACGGCAGGACTAACAGACCCCACTTCATACAAAACCTCCGATAAAGACCCTCCGACAGCACAAAGGCTGATTTTCTCCAAGGCATACCACTTTTATCGTTCATGGAATGTCAAATAACCGGTTTTAATTATCAAAGTGGAGCGCGACGACCCGATAATTACCTGTTCGGGCTGATAAACTGCGCCCATCGCCCATGCTATCGTTTTGATTTTGTAGAAAAAGCCCTTCTGGAGGCGCCTCATGAAATTTATCCACCAGCGCGAGCATCTCAATGAAGACGACATCGTCGTCATCCAGTGCTCCCAAACGTGCAACATCCGCTTGATGAACGACGCCAACTTCCGCAGCTTCAAGAATGGCGGTCGTCACACGTACCACGGCGGCGCATTCGATACCTTCCCGGCCCGGATTACCGCGCCGAGCACCGGTTTCTGGAACATCACCATCGATACCGTCAACAGCCGGGCGATCAGCGTGACCCGCAAACCGACCCTGACGCATTCGATCAAGATCATCCGTCGTTCCAGCACAAAACTGAGCTGAGTAACGTCCGCACATGAAACAAGGCAGGTATGACCGTGGCCCAAACGACCAAATATGTCATCAAATACAAACTCAACGGTGAACGCCGCTTTGAGTTTGCCCAGCTTGAAAACGGCACCGCAGAAGAAGCCAAGGCCGCGCTTGACGCCATTCATGGCGAGAGCGACGACGTCATCAGTGAAATCAGCGTCAGCAAAGCGCTGTAACAGCTCTCGGAGCGACAACATGGATGTCTGCTCCTGCAGCTGACATTTGACCGCAAGCGCCGGAGTGTTCGCCCCACCATCACCGCCTAGACTGACCCATCAACCTCTGGTCAAGGCGTCAGAACATGCTGGAGCAACAACTCGATCAGGATGGCTGCGCCATTATCCGATCACTCCTGAGTGCCGAAGCCTGCGACGAAATCAGCGCCCTGTACGGGCAGCCTGAGCTCTTTCGCTCACAGGTGATCATGGCTCGTCACGGTTTTGGCCGTGGCGAGTACAAGTACTTCAGATATCCCTTGCCGGAACACATCGCCCGTTTGCGAAACGAGCTCTACCCCGGACTGGTGCCGATTGCCAATCGCTGGTACGAATGCATGGACCTGCCGACGCGCTTTCCCGCCAAGCACGAAGCGTTTGTGCAACGCTGCCATGCCGCCGGTCAGGAACGCCCGACGCCCTTGTTGCTGCAATATGGCCCGCAGGACTACAACTGCCTGCATCAGGATGTGTACGGCGAACACGTCTTCCCTTTGCAAGTGGCGATTCTCCTGTCAGAACCGGGCGTGGACTTCACCGGCGGCGAATTCGTCCTGACCGAACAGCGCCCCCGCATGCAGTCACGCCCTCAGGTCATTGACCTGAAAAAAGGCGATGCCTTGGTCTTTGCCGTCAGCCAGCGGCCGGTCAAAGGTGTTCGCGGCTATTACCGAGTGAACATGCGCCACGGCGTGAGTCGCGTGCACAGCGGGAAACGGCACACCCTTGGAATCATCTTTCACGACGCGTTATGACTCATGAGCCCCATCACCCTGGATTTGTTTACCAACACAGAACCCGAGCAACCGCCAAGGCGCGAGCAGATCGGCGAACAGGCCTGTGTCTTGCGCGGCTTTGCCCTGCCCTGGCTGGATCCGTTGCTGACCGCGCTGAACGCAGTTTTAGCGGCCGCACCGTTTCGGCAGATGGTCACGCCCGGCGGTTTTACCATGTCGGTGGCGTTAAGCAGTTGCGGCGCCTTGGGCTGGACCACTGATCGAAGCGGCTACAAATACACGCGCAATGACCCTCAGACCGGGCAACCCTGGCCCGAGATGCCTGAGGTGTTTTTCAAGCTAGCCCAAGCTGCTGCGTGTGAAGCGGGGTTCGTGGATTTTGTCCCCGATTCCTGCCTGATCAACCGCTACGTCCCTGGCGCCAAGATGTCATTGCACCAGGATAAAGACGAAGGCTCCTATGCAGCCCCGATCGTTTCGGTGTCGCTGGGGTTGCCGGCGACGTTCCTGTTCGGCGGCTTTGAACGAAGCGATAAAAGCCTGCGCGTGCCGTTGCTGCATGGCGACATCGTAGTCTGGGGTGGCGTAGACCGTTTGCGCTATCACGGCGTACTGCCGATCAAGGACGGTCAACATTCGAGACTGGGTGAACAAAGGATCAATTTCACGTTTCGCACGGCCGGATGAAGCGCTCGAGTTTGACCGCAAGACCCGGAGTGCGGCGCCTCCTCTGCCTGATTAATCTGAATGAAACCAGTCAATGGATATACCGACATGACAACTCATTCGACGAAGACCGCTACCGAAATCGATCCACGCTGGGCCGCAGTCGTCGCCCGCGATCCGACCGCAGACGGACAGTTTGTCTATGCCGTAAAAACCACCGGCATCTACTGCCGCCCCAGCAGCCTGGCGCGCTTGCCGAAACCGCAGAATGTCGAATTTTTCGATACCCCGGAGCAAGCCCAAGCGGCGGGCTATCGACCAAGCAAACGCGCTACAAAAGATCAAAGTGACGTCGCCGCCCAACACGCGGCCACCGTTGCCGCTGCCTGCCGACACATCGAATCCGCCGAAAATCTCCCGGCACTCAATGAACTGGCGGATGCCGCGGGCCTCAGCAGTTTTCACTTCCATCGAGTGTTCAAAGCCGTCACCGGGCTGACACCCAAGGGCTACGCCACGGCCCATCGCTCGCGCAAGGTGCGTGAACACCTGACGGACGGCAGCACAGTCACCGATGCCCTGTATGACGCCGGTTTCAATTCCAACAGCCGCTTCTATGAAGCAGCCGATCATCTTTTGGGCATGAAGCCACGTGACTACCGCGCCGCCGGGCACAATACCGACATCCGTTTTGCGGTCGGCCAGTGTTCCCTGGGTGCGATTCTGGTGGCGCAAAGTGAACGCGGGGTTTGCGCGATTTTACTGGGGGATGATCCGCATCAACTGGTCTGCGATTTACAGGACAAATTTCGCCGCGCCAACCTGATCGGTGCCGATCATGATTTCGAGCAACTGATCGCTCAGGTTGTAGGATTTATCGAAGCTCCGGCTCTCGGCCTGGACTTGCCGCTGGACGTGCGCGGCACCGCGTTCCAGGAGCGCGTCTGGCAGGCCTTGCGCGAGATTCCTGCCGGCAGCACCGCCAGTTATTCCGAGATCGCCCAACGCATCGGGTCGCCCAAGGCCGTGCGCGCCGTGGCTCAGGCGTGTGGCGCGAACAGTCTGGCGGTGGCGATTCCTTGCCACCGGGTGGTGCGTAGCGACGGCAACCTGTCGGGCTACCGCTGGGGGGTTGAGCGCAAACGCGTTTTACTGGAGCGCGAGAAGCGCTGATCAGCGATTCACATCAACTACAACCCGCCCGCGCAATTGCCCGGCAAGCAGACGCTGCGCCGCTTCGATGGCTTCGCTCAAACCGATTTCATGACTGATCAGCGGCAGCAACGCGAAGTCCAGATCCTTGGCCAGTCGATTCCAGGCGAGTACTCGTCTGGCCTTGGGCTGGGTCACGCTGTTGATCCCGGCCAATGTCACGCCGCGCAAAATGAAGGGTGCGACCGAGGCCGGAAAGTCCATGCCTTGCGCCAGACCACACGCCGCAACCGTGCCGTTGGCCTTGGTGCTGGCACAGGCATTGGCCAGCGTGTGACTGCCGACCGAGTCTATGACCGCCGCCCAACGCTCCTTCGCCAACGGTTTGCCCGGTTCGGACAATGTGGCGCGGTCGATGATTTCACTGGCGCCCAGCTGTTTGAGGTACTCGTGTTCGGACGTGCGACCGGTGGATGCGACGACGCGATAACCCAGCTTGTTCAATAGAGCGATGGCGAAACTGCCTACACCGCCATTGGCCCCGGTCACTAGCACGTCGCCTTGCTCAGGCGTCACGCCGTTATGTTCCAGCGCCAGGATGCTCAGCATTGCCGTATAGCCGGCGGTGCCAATCGCCATGGCCTGAGCAGGGGTAAATTCCTTTGGCAACGGGATCAGCCAGTCACCGTTCAGGCGCGCCTTCTGCGCCAATCCACCCCAATGCCCTTCGCCCACGCCCCAGCCATTGAGTACGACTTGATCACCGACCTTGTAGTCCGGGTGTTCACTGGATTCGACAGTGCCGGCCAGATCAATCCCCGGCACCATGGGGAATTTGCGCACCACCGGGCTGCTGCCGGTGATTGCCAAGCCATCCTTGAAGTTGAGGGTGCTGTACGCCACGCGCACCGTCACATCACCCTCGGGCAGTTGATCGTCATTGATCTGTTGCAGTGTGGCCCGGTAACCGCTGTCGTCTTTGTCGATCAAAATACCGTTGAACATCGTTGCCTCTCAATGGAATCAATCAGGATGTGGGGCCCTTGGAATACCACAAAGGCACAATTAGCCGTACAAGACTTTAAGCCAAACCGCAGGCCAACCAAAAGTCGACTGGCCCTGCACCGGTGATAGCTGGTAAAAACCGGTTCTACCGTCCCTGCCCTGTTTTGACGTCGGAGCATCATTCACATGAGCCAATGGCCAGACACCCGCATTCTCGACCTGCTCGGTATCGAACTACCGATCATTCAGGCCCCCATGGCCGGCGCCAATGGATCGGCCATGGTCATCGCGACGAGTAACGCCGGCGGCCTGGGCTCGATGCCGGCGGCGATGCTGAGCATCGAGCAACTGCGCGAAGAGTTGAAGACGATTCGCCAACACACCCAGCGCCCGTTCAACATCAACTATTTCTGCCATCAAACGCCGGCCCCTGACGAGCAACGTGCCCGGGACTGGAAGGATCTGCTGGAACCTTACTACCGGGAACTGGGCGTCGATTTCGATGCGCCGACACCAGTTTCCAATCGAGCGCCGTTCGATGCCGCGTCCTGTGAGATCGTCGAAGAGTTTCGCCCTGAAGTGGTCAGTTTTCACTTCGGCCTGCCGGAAAAATCCCTGCTGGATCGGGTAAAAGCCACCGGCGCGAAGATTCTCTCCTCGGCCACCACAGTCGAAGAAGCCGTCTGGCTGGAACAGCAGGGCTGTGACGCAATCATCGCCATGGGTTACGAAGCCGGTGGTCATCGCGGGATGTTTCTCAGTGACAATCTGAGCAGCCAGGTCGGGACCTTCGCCTTGGTGCCTCAGATTGTCGATGCCGTGAACGTACCGGTGATTGCAGCTGGCGGAATCAGTGATGCGCGGGGTGTTGCGGCTGCCTTTGTGTTGGGCGCTTCGGCGGTACAGGTGGGCACGGCTTACTTGTTCACACCGGAAGCCAAAGTCAGCCGGTCACATTACAAAGCATTGCGCACCGCCAAAGAAAGCGAGACCGCCGTCACCAACATTTTCACCGGTCGCCCGGCTCGCGGCATTCTCAATCGGGTGATGCGTGAAATCGGGCCGATCAGCGATAAAGCGCCGACCTTCCCACTCGCCGGTGGTGCGCTGATGCCGCTGCGAGCCAAGGATGAAAAGGATTTCAGCAATCTGTGGGCCGGGCAGGCATTCAGGTTAGGCGTTGAAATGACGGCTGCAGAATTGACCCGACACCTGGCGGATGCAGGACTGGCCAAGCTGCTCGGTCGATAAAGCGATCCCCTGTAGCAGCTGCCGAGCCCGCGAGGCTGCGTCCGGCGGCGCAGCCGTCGTAAACCCCGCCTCCACGGTGTATTTGATACACCGAGTTGCCTGATTCTTACGGCTGCTTCGCAACCGGACGCAGGCTTCGTCAGCTGCTACAAGGTTGAGCGCAGCTAATACCGATTCCCCACTCAGAAACCAACACGTTCCGTTTGCAGGTATTTCGCTATATATTCATTTATACAGCGCTTCATCCGCCTGCAGCACTCGCCTATCACGGAGCCGTTACATGACCATTCGCGCCTCACGTTTTGCCCCTGCGTGCCTCGCCAGCCTTATCGCAGTCTTCGCTCTCGGCACCGCTCATGCGGATGAAGTCCAGGTCGCCGTCGCTGCCAACTTCACTGCGCCTATCCAGGCCATCGCTGCCGATTTCGAAAAAGACACTGGGCACAAACTGGTCGCGGCCTATGGTGCAACCGGCCAGTTCTACACCCAGATAAAAAATGGCGCGCCGTTCGAAGTGTTCCTCTCGGCAGACGACACCACGCCGCAAAAACTTGAAGCCGAAGGCGACACGGTCAAACGTTCACGCTTCACCTACGCGATTGGCACCCTGGCCTTGTGGTCGGCCAAAGACGGCTACGTCGATGCCAAGGGCAAAGTGCTCAGCGACAATCAATATCAGCATTTGGCCATCGCCAACCCCAAGTCGGCACCTTACGGCCTGGCCGCGACTCAAGTGCTGGCCAAGCAGGGCTTGACCGACAAGGTCAAGGACAAGATCGTTGAAGGCCAGAACATCACGCAGGCCTATCAATTCGTTTCCACCGGCAACGCCGAACTTGGTTTTGTAGCCTTGTCGCAGATCTACAAAGACGGCAAAGTCACCGGCGGTTCGGCGTGGATCGTTCCAGCCGACATGCACGACCCAATCAAACAAGATGCGGTGATCCTCAATAAAGGCAAGGACAACCCGGCCGCCAAGGCACTGGTCGACTACCTTAAAGGTCCGAAAGCCGCCGCTGTCATCAAATCCTACGGTTACCAACTCTAAATGACGCTCACGAGTGCCGACTTTGCCGCCATCTGGCTGACCCTCAAACTGGCGTCCCTGACGACTGCCATCCTGTTGGTCATCGGCACTCCGATTGCGTTATGGCTGTCGCGCACCCGTTCCTGGTTACGCGGCCCGGTCGGGGCGATCGTCGCCCTGCCCTTGGTCCTGCCGCCGACAGTGATCGGCTTTTATTTGTTGCTGGCACTGGGGCCTCACGGCTTTGTCGGTCAGTTCACTCAATCACTGGGGTTCGGCACCTTGACCTTTAGTTTTGCCGGGCTGGTCGTTGGCTCGGTGCTGTATTCGATGCCGTTCGTGGTTCAACCGCTGCAAAACGCGTTTTCCGCTATTGGCACTCGCCCACTGGAGGTCGCCGCGACCTTGCGCGCAAATCCCTGGGACACCTTTTTCAGCGTGATCCTGCCCCTCGCCCGACCCGGTTTTATCACCGCTGCGATCCTCGGCTTTGCCCATACCGTTGGCGAGTTCGGCGTGGTATTGATGATCGGTGGCAACATCCCGGACAAGACTCGCGTGGTTTCGGTGCAGATCTACGATCACGTCGAAGCCATGGAATACGCCCAGGCTCATTGGCTGGCCGGGGTGATGTTGGTGTTCTCTTTTGCAGTGTTGCTGGTGCTCTACTCCGGCCGTAAAACCAAAGCAGGCTGGAGCTGATCGATGATCGATATGCGTCTGAAACTGAGCTATTCGGGATTCGCCCTAGACGTGGACTTGCAACTGCCCGGTCGTGGCGTGACGGCGCTTTACGGACACTCGGGCTCGGGCAAGACCACCTGCCTGCGCTGCATCGCGGGACTGGAACGGGCTCAACAGGGTTTTATCCAGGTCAACGATGAGGTCTGGCAGGACAGCGACAACAATATTTTCGTGCCACCGTATAAACGCGCGCTGGGTTATGTCTTCCAGGAAGCCAGCCTGTTTCCCCATCTTTCAGTGTTGGCGAATCTGGAGTTTGGCCTCAAGCGCATTCCGAAACAGCAGCGTCGGGTGGACATGGGCCATGCCACGGAACTGCTGGGGATAGAGCACCTGCTGGAACGTCACCCACAGCACCTTTCCGGCGGCGAACGGCAACGGGTCGGCATCGCCCGCGCGCTACTCACCAGCCCGCGACTTTTGTTGATGGACGAACCGCTGGCGGCGTTGGACAGTCAGCGTAAAAACGAAATCCTGCCTTACCTGCAACGCCTGCACGATGAACTGGAAATTCCAGTGCTGTACGTCAGCCACTCGCAGGATGAGGTCGCGCGGCTGGCCGACCATATCGTCTTGCTGAGCGAAGGCAAGGCACTGGCCAGCGGCCCGATCGGCGAAACCCTCGCCCGTCTCGACCTGCCAATGGCGATGGGCGACGACGCGGGTGTGGTGATCGAAGGGCATGTCTGCGCGTATGACGCCTACTACCAGTTGCTGACCTTGCAGTTACCCAATACCGATCTGGGCATTCGCGTCGCCCACGCGCCCATGCCCCTGGGCCAGGCGTTACGTTGCAAGGTTCATGCACGCGATGTCAGCCTGAGCCTGCGAAGTATCGAGCAAAGCAGCATCCTCAATCGCTTGCCGGTGACTGTGATCAGTGAAGTCGGTGCCGACAACGCCGCCCACGTCCTGATCCGCCTTAACGCCGCCGGCACGCCGTTGCTGTCACGTATCACCCGCTACTCCAGAGACCAGTTGGGCGTGCATCCGGGCCAACAACTCTGGGCACACATCAAAGCGGTGGCAGTCCTGGCTTAAATCCGTTGGCACCAACGACAAATGAATGCGGTCAATGGCTGTACTGGCCCCTGATTTGTCGCCGAGGATGATTCGCCATGTCCGATACCGCGCTGCTCGATGTATTGCCACCCGACCTGCACTATGTCGATGACACGCAGCCCGGTATCACCCGCAAACTGCTGCGTGGAAAGTTTTGCTACTTCGATCCTGCGGGCCAGCGCATCACCGACCCGGACGAAATCAAGCGCCTCAACGCCCTCGCCGTACCACCGGCCTATACGAATGTGTGGATTTGCGCCGACCCGCGCGGTCATCTGCAAGCCACCGGTCGCGACGCTCGCGGTCGCAAGCAGTACCGCTACCACCCGCGCTGGCGCGAAGTGCGTGATGCCGACAAATACTCGCGCCTGCGGGACTTTGGCCTCGCCCTGCCGAAACTGCGCAAACAGCTTGAATCCCTGTTGGCCGCTCCCGGTTTCAATCGAGACAAAGTCATGGCCACGGTCATCACCTTGCTCGATGCGACACTGATCCGCGTCGGAAACACTCAATACGCTCGGGACAATCGCTCCTACGGCCTGACGACCTTGCGCAGCCGTCACGTTGAAGTCAACGGCAGTGCAATCCGTTTCCAGTTCCGAGGCAAGAGTGGCGTCGAGCACCAGATCACCGTGAAAGACCGTCGCCTGGCCCGCATCGTCAAGCGCTGCCAGGACATCCCCGGGCAAAACCTGTTTCAGTATCTGGATGAAAACGGCGAGCGACGTACCGTCAGTTCCGCTGACGTCAACGCCTACCTGCAAACCCTCACGGGCGCCGATTTCACTGCAAAGGATTACCGCACGTGGGCGGGCAGTGTTCTGGCGTTGTCTGTGCTGCGCGAATTGCAGTGGGAACCTGAGTCCGATGCGAAGCGGCATCTGGTCGAGACGGTGAAGACCGTCGCCAGACAATTGGGCAATACACCGGCGGTATGCCGAAAATGCTATATCCACCCGGCGGTAATCGACGCTTTTGTGCTTGGCGCCCTGGCCGAACTGCCTCGGCCAAGGTTGCGCAAAGGGCTCAAGTCAGAAGAAGTCGGGCTGGCAGTGTTCCTGGAGCGAATGCTCGCCACAGCAGAAGCGACGAACTGAGCTGTCTATTTTTTGCACGATCACAAAGAACTTCTATAGTTGATCTGAACAGGAATCAGCTGCGGTGAAGCCAGTCATCCACCGCCTGACGCTGCTGTCTGGTATCGAATTGCCGATACATGCACGCAGGGCTTCATCGGGGACGGCTTTGATGCTGAAGCAGATGCCCGACACGAATGCCGCCAGCTGAATTCCACGTCGCAAGTGCTGGCCCGGCAAGGCTGATGAATATTCACCTGCCTGCTACGGGTCTATACTGAAAAACAACTGAAGGAACAGCACCCCTAACGGCAAGCTCGCCCCACGCGGGCTTTTTGCTGCCAACTGCCAGGTTTCTTCAACGGAGGTGTTTGCCATGTCCGAAAAAGAGTCCATCACCACCCTACTTACCCTGCTCGACTCCCGGCAGGCTCGACTAGCCGCCGCGTGCAAGGAAATTGCCGACTGGGTCGATCATCAAGGGGGGCACCCGACAGCCCTCAGAATTCGTGATCGGCTGAACGACATCGAAAAAGACACCCCCCTGATTCGAAACACGCTGTCGTCCTTAAAACCTGTCGACCCGCCCCTCCCACGGTTCAGATGATTCGATCCGGACACGCTTCGCAAGAACAGGGCCTGTTTCAGGCCCTCTGAACGGAGACCTCATCTTCACCGGTTTTGCGTATGTCCGTAGATCTGCTGTTGCCCCCCAACCCGGCCTGATGCCGGGTTTTTTCGACACTTCTTTCACGTCGCATTCACAACCCAAGCCCTACAGTGAGCTACTCCTTTGAAGAATTACCTTGGTCTGCCCGCATGCAGGCCTTTTTTTTGCTCTGAAAATTTATCGGACTGCCCCGACCTATTGTAGGAGCCGAGCTTGCTCGCGATAGCAGCTTGACAGAGAGCATGGATGTTGAATGTTATGGCCCCATCGCGAGCAAGCTCGGCTCCTACAGGTTATGTGACATTTTGCGAGT
>Ga0065714_10065267_pt1 | contig 11320 bp, 8 predicted proteins | sample MisRhiReplicate2_FD_59101 | JGI IMG/M metagenome (GOLD analysis project Ga0065714, IMG submission 59101) | Miscanthus rhizosphere microbial communities from Kellogg Biological Station, MSU, sample Rhizosphere Soil Replicate 2: eDNA_1 v2... | ecosystem: Host-associated > Plants > Roots >... | reverse complement strand
TCCCCAGCTGCCGTGGAATTTGAAACCGTCTGGGAATGTCTGAATTCGTGCGCTCTCACGAATTGTAAAGTACCGAACATCTCCGTTTTCTTTGACAAGCATGTTCTCGCCACCGGGAACGCCGTGATCACCTGCTTTCAGCGTCTTTGCCGGTAAATCAAGCGGGCTCCCCGTGTGACCAGGGTATGAGCGAGCACCGCCTTGAAAACCGTGGTTCGATATTTTCAACGCTTCCTTGGTTTTCGGATCAGGTAGATCACAAATCGCATCCCGAACAGTTCGCCAAGGTTGAGTGTCCATTGGCAGGATACTGTTCTTCATCTTCTTGACTCGAGCAGCCATCTTCTCTGGAACCGCAGGCATCTTCATACCATGTCGCTCCCAGTAACGGCCTGTGACCCACTGAGAATGCAGCAGTGCCTCATGGCTGTGAGTAGGTTTAGGAAACGACCACTCAATGCCTAAATCGTCACGAAAGCCAACGATGAAAACTCGTTCGCGCTTCTGAGGAACACCATAATCAGCCGCGTTTACAAGGGTTGGAACAACGTTATACGTCAACCCTTTGCCTTTTTTCTTTCCGCTCGTATGTTCTGCTTGAAGACGTTTGAAGTGCTCATCCCAAAGCTCATCCTTACGGTGTGGAAGCTCCGGAAACTCAAGCTGCAGTAGAATGTACTGGTAGTAATTTGCAAACGCCGCTCGAGTCAAACCCTTCACGTTCTCGACGATGAAAGCTTTAGGTTTCAGCCTGCGGATGATATCTACCGTAGCCGGAAACATATCCCGGCTATCATCATAAGCTTGGTGCTTACCACCGATGGAAAATGGCTGACATGGAGGACCGCCTGCAAGAAGCTCAATCCCTTGTGGGATCGATGCCCAGTCAAACGTGCGCACATCACCTTCGTGCAGTGTCCAATTCGCGACGAGCGGGTAACCACGCTTACGGTTCTCGCGAACTGTATCGCAGGCCCATTTGTCCCACTCAACGACAGCAAGGTGTTCGAAACCAGCTATCTCGCATCCCATTGCTAGTCCGCCGGCTCCCGCAAAAAGCTCTACCGATCTCATCGGACATCCCCCTCAAAACACTCACAAAAAAGCCGCAGCATAATACCAGCCGATCCCAAAGCTGTCGTTAAATAACAGCTCCGTCGCAGGTGGGAGATAGGTCCTGCTGCTTGCGTGACACCAACAAAATCCCCCTTCTAAACTCTCATGGCTCCCATCTCAAAATCTCGAGCTCAGGGTACCAATCCACCCTAAAAATGTTCGCAGCCTCCTCCGCATTCACACCTCTCGTTGCGAACACATAGTCATACGCCGTTTCAATCGAAATTGACGATTTATCCTAGGACTTTGCATATTCGCGCTTAGCCCTTTGAGCTTGCGGGTCAGCAAGTACCCATGCTCATGCATTGCTTGAGCCTCCCGAAGGCGTTAATGCTAAAGCTAATCAGTACCTTGTTTTTTGCCTAGATATTATTCAACGCAGGATCTATGCTGGCCATCTGCCCATAAAATACGATGCCATCAATGCCTTTTGATCCATTAGCGGTAGAAAATATTGGAGTCACCTTAGCGGTCGAACTCCTTGAGCAGCCGCTATCGCCATTGCCACCAGAGAACATTTTCCCTGGAGCTGGCGTATATGCGATTTATTACGTTGGCGATCATCCAGCTTATGCCCCACTGGTGACATTGGATACCAACGGCCAGTGTCGCTACCCCGTTTATATTGGGAAAGCAGTCCGAGAAAATGCAAAGCAGGGCTTCACTCTTAGCCCGACTAAAAAAGCGAGTCTGTTTGGAAGACTCAAAAACCACGCGAAATCCATACAAGCGGCAGTTGACGCGGGAATCGACACCCATATCCGTCTATCAGACTTCCGGTGTAGGTATCTAGTACTGAACGATGCTTATATCACTCTGGCGGAATCAGTTCTCATAACGACCTTCAGACCTGCGTGGAACGGTATGGGCTTGGGAAGTAACGGAGTGGGCACTCCGAGAATGGCAGGCAAAGCCTCACTTTGGGACTCACTTCACCCCGGCAGATCTGGACGCCCAATCGGTGATTCAGCTCGCTATGCCGAGGCAGCGAGCAAAATTAAGGACAGCATCGATATGCTGGGAATACCACCTTCCGACCCTCGAACAGCAAAAATGCTAGAAAAAATCATGCGCTTCGTATGAGTCAACGTTAATTTCAGATGCCACATTTCGGCTAATCCGCTCAGTATGAGGTTTATGAAATCGGCGGGCTTTTAAGCACTAATGCTCGCGAGCCAAGATGCAGGTTAAAACAAGCATTGGCGCTTTTTCTACTTGAACACCGGTAAACCCTTCATCCGAAATCAAGGGTTCTGAGCAGTAAGCGTCTGCTCTGAAGTCACCTTCAAAGTTCCAGCATTAAGGGCGAGAACCGAAACATCCGTAGGCGTCTGGACGATCTCGAACCTGGCTGCCTGGCATATACGAGCGTCTTGTATAGTGCTGAGAATTTAAAGCTGGCGGCCCACCGCTGGCCACCGGCATTGGAACGTGGGCACATACTGTAAAAATGTCACGCAGGCATGAGAAATTCGCCTGTAAATGAAAAGATCAGGGCAATAGCATGAGCCACACCGGCCCCATAAACAGAAATTAAGGACAATGCATGACTGTGGATCACGATCAACATTATAAGCAACTGCTGAATGCTCTAGAGAACCTTGACCTAGACAAATCACTGGAGGCATTGAAGCACCTCAGTACCAAGGAGTCATCTTCAGCATTTGCAGCAAAATTAAAGCAACCCGGCGCCTACCAGATTCATGGCAATCGCTCGAAGCGCAACAAGTTTTACGATTCGCTTTTGAGTGCGTCTGTCATGACGAATCAGCATGCCCTGACGCAAGAATTCGCTCAAGATTTGTGCGGCAGGATTCGACGCATTGAAGAGCTTTTCGATGAAACCCGAGAGTCTCTTCCGCAGTGTGAAATTTCCAAATTCCCTCAAGATGTTCAGCTTTGGAGCCATGTAGAACGTGCGTCACGGGAGCTCAAAGAGCTGCAGGAAAAATCGCACACGGCGATGATCCAATTCGAGGAGATGGCGAAGGCGGGAATGCCTTTCACGATGCCAGAAATGGCAATCATCAAAGATTTTAACGGCAACGAGCTTACAGTCGAGGCTGCTTATTCGGGCATCATTGGTACGTTGGGCTTGACGTTGAAGATGCTGTCGTATGAGCAAAAGCTCGATTCTGATGGAAGGATGATAGCCCCCCCGATGCCTGTGATCACCGATGATCATGTTTTCAAGGCTGGCTCTATTCAACTCTACGCGTCAACATGGAATTCACTCGAGGACATCGCAAACCGCACGCTCTTCTTTGGTGGCGAAATCGGCAGCATGGAAGATGCTGGCCTTGCTCGTGACAGTCTTCCAGAAGGTTTTTACGCAAAATTCGCGGACCCGGTTGTCTTCAATCGCACAGCATCTGAGATTGAGTGTTACGACTACCTGGCTAACCGCAGGCTCCATTCCTGGGCAGTGCAGAATTCCCTTCGACTCATGCATGGGACTACTAGGCGCATTCCCGTAATGGCTGAAGGGGCCCCAGCGCCTAGTCTTTCGAGTGGGCCGTTCGTTTCTGAAGAGGAAGGAATTACTCTTACGACATTAGGAGAGATATTGTCCTTTGACGTATTTTCTGAGCAGACGCGATTCCATGGCCTGACGCTGCGTGAGTGGGTACGAGGCTACTGTGCGCTAAAGCTGATGACCAAAGCCAAGCAGTCCGATGTCGCCTTGGTAGCGTTCGACAAAGCGGAACTAGAGCAAGGATTCAGGGATTTCAAAATTACTGAATCGGGTGTGTCGACACTTATCAATCACCTCACGTTCGGCCAAGGCACCCGAGATCTGTATGATTCGCCATTGATCTGTTCTCAGGACGATAAATACAGGCTGCTCGCAGATGTATTGGTGACCTCCAGCCTTCCTAACGTTCTCCTTTCTAGACTTAGCTCCCTCGAAACGCAGTTTGATAAAAAAGGCCAAGGTTTTGAGGACAAGGTTGTCGCGTTTTTCCAAACACGGGACTATCCATGTAAAGCTACCAAATTCACCATAGACGACGCTCAGTACGAATACGATGCATTGTTGTTGATGGATGACACACTGTTCTTGATTGAGTGCAAGAATACGTTGCTTTCGGGCAACCATTCAGTTCAAGCACTGCGTTATGGCAAATTCATCGACGATGCGGTGAAGCAGGTCAAACGCCTGGAACGCGGACTGGATGCTCGTCCAGAGATCGTTGAATCGCTATTCGGTCGCAAGCTTTCTGACCTAACCATCGTGCCTATGATTTTGAATTCAATGACCTACTCAAGGGCGCCAGTCGATGGGGTCTTCGTTTCAGATTATTCGGCGTTGAGCAAGTTTTTCGACGAAAGTACTATCTCAGAGTTTAACTGGGAGAATGGCGAGAAAAAGGTGCGCAAGGTGATCGCCAGGCTTTGGGTCGGTGAACGCCCTACCTCTCAGGAGCTAATTTCATACCTGTCGTTTCCGCCGCAGTTAAAACTAATCTTGGAACACATGACCTACATCAGCCATATGCGTCCGACCTCAGAGAGCTCGGTTTTCTTTTCCCCCCTTCTGGATATCGATGAGTCGGCGATGCAGAAAGCAAAAGCAGAGGCGCGCCCAGTCGAGTAATAAAGGTATGCGGCCATTACCAGTGGCCGCTTGCTGCATCGATCAAACCGTAAACTGTTTGCAGTGGATACCCCTGAAGCGCTCTTCTGTACGAGCATCGTAAGCGTCTGGGAACACGCCTTGCTTAGCTAAACGGGCGCCCAATTATGCGGCAGCAACTCCGTAATCTCACTCGCCCGCAGCGTCGGCAGACGAGTCAAAACGTCCTTCAGATAAGCATACGGATCATGCCCGTTCATTTACTCAACGATGATTGGAATGGGGGGCTGTGATAGTAATGTTTGTTGGTGTATCGATATTCAGCTTTATTAGTGAACCTAAAGTAAACGCCCCCGAATCCAATCATTCACAATCAAAAAAGCAATGAAAGCAATGAAAGCAAGACCGCTGTCGTCATCCAACTGAATGAGCAGTTAAAGAAACTTAATGCACCACTCTCTGCTCCCCTCTTACGCAAGGATTGGATCTCACCGCTCCCGATCTCTGCTGAGTCTAGTGAAGTTCCAGCGAAGCATTGAGACCCCTCTGAGTCTGTAGACGCTCACTATGGGACGGTTGTAGCCCTTTGAGGCTAGCAGCAATCGCCAAAAGCAATTAATCGACGGAGTGCCGACATTTTAGTAGTATTTCGCTATAAGCCCCACCTAGGGCTGAGAAGTTATGATACCCAACTAAAAAATCACCGTAACAGATTGACTTTCTCTCAACCCATGAGTAATTCTGCTGTATCTATGCAAAAAAACGCACATGCCAGGACTATATATTACGTCTCCCCATAAAGACTAATTATCGAAAAAGGAAATATAGAGATGGAATCTGTTTTTTTTAATGCGGACAACTGGTACTGGAAGACGCTTGAAGATTTTATTGCTTACCAAGATATGCACGATTTTGTATCAAATAAAATCGCCATGGACGCATATAATAGTTCAATGCGGTTTAGCTCGATTGGGCAAGAGGCGCATGACAGCAATACAAGCAAGAAAATAATCAACAGCATTGAAGGATCACTGAAAGGTTCACTCGATCACTTTGCAGGCCTAACAATTGTGGCGATGTGCACTACTTTTGAAGTGGCAGCCAAGGATTTTTTTCGCAATCTATTCATTATCAACCCTAAATACATGTACGAATACATAGGGAGCGAAAATAAAAAAGGTCTTATTTCTCTGCATGAAATAATTAACTCTGGCGACTTTGAAAAATTAATTTGCAACCTGTCCGAAAAAGCATCAAGCGCTGTAAGTAAAGGAAAATATGGAGAGATAATATCCAGAGCATTTAAGCTTTGTGGAATAGAAAAAGACGACACCCTCGAAAAAAATATAAATCTCGTTCAAGCGGGCAGGAACAAGATAGTGCATGAAAAGGAGGTCGTTAGTAGAGAGGTAAAAGATGTTTCCGATGCTCAAGGGATCATCGCTGAGGCTTTGGAGGCCTTGGTAAAATGTGCTCAACATAAGAAAATCCCAGGAAGATACACATGCGTTACCCCAGAAAAAGTTTTGTTCGCAAACAGCATTACCGTTGTTGATACTGACTGATACGCAATGTGATTTAGTTTTGACGGATCGCGGCTCTCCCTTGGGAGCAGCTTTGGGTCGGTTGCGTCTCGTGTCCACCGACTCCATCCGACCCACAGCCTGCCATTTGAGGTACCTAGGAAACCACGCGCAATTCACAGGGCTATGAGCCTGAAACTTAAGCCGTTGCGGCTAATCAGTGTGAGATGATAGGATCCAATCTTCCTGGCGACAGGCTGCCTCGCAGCGTGTCCCTCATCGCGTCACTATGTGATCTCTGGGTTATCCGATATGACTTCTTTTCGTCTCATCGGTCTCCTCGTTGGTTGTAAAGCCATGCGCTTAGCGCTCGGTCAGCCAGGAATTTAGATGAGGTACGTAATCATGAAGAAATTTGATTACAGCCAAGCTCAGAAGCGTATTGAGTTTGCTACCAAGATCTTCACTTTGGCTACGGTCATTTTGAAGTTCGTGGATGCAGCTCTTCCGCTCTTGAGCGTGGCTTTTAACTATTCCGAGTCTATGCCTGATGCAGAACTCTCATAAATGGCTCAGCAGATTTCGACTAAAATCTAACACTTGGGTGTTTATCCCTACTTTAGAAACCGTAAAGGAAGGAAAGCTTTTAAAGAAAGTTATTGAATTCAAATGGCCACCTCCGCCAAACTACTATCACTTAAGAAGTGGCGGGCATGTTGACGCCGTAAAATATCACATGGGTGGAAGGTTTTTTGTTCATGCCGATATAAAGAAATTTTTTAATAGCATAAATAGAAGTAGGATAACTCGCGAGCTAAAACCGTATTTTGGATATGAAAAATCAAGAGCTATAGCCATGGAGTCAACGGTTTCGATACCATTAGACTCAGGGCAAGTTTTCGCTTTGCCATTTGGTTTTGTTCAGTCGACAATTATAGCGTCCCTATGTTTGCGAAAAAGTTCACTTGGAAACACAATTGAGATGCTGAACAAAACCGATGGTGTAAGGGTAAGTGTTTACGTTGACGATATTATCGTATCTACTCAATGCCTCAAAAAAGCAGAAACTGCTCTATTGATGATCCAAAAAAGTGCAGAGCGGTCAGGCTTTTCATTAAACAAAGAAAAATCACAAGGTCCATCAGATAAAATTACTGTATTCAACATAGACTTGAAACAAAATCTCATTGAAATAACCAGCTGGCGATTTAATGAGCTTTTATCAAGCTATAAAAATGCGTCAAGTGATAAGCAAAAAAGCGGGATATGGGGGTACGTTAACTCGGTAAATTCTGCGCAGGCATCAATGCTGGTTTAGATTTATTATCCCTCTTTAACCTACTGAATCGCATCTGATTTACTAGGAATGGTGCATGACCGCATTTGGCCGATTTATGCCTGTTGTGAGAGGCAGAAACCGACCCATTATAGATAGTCCGTCCCACCTTCATCGATACTGGTAACGGTTGGCAGGTAGCTGTCAGCGAGGGTGGAACATGCACCTGTAGACTACGAATAAAACGACCCAAACGCATGACGTTTGCAGCTTTAGTTCCGAGTCTACAGGTGCGCTTGCGCTCGATAACGAATACTCAGGGTTCGCCGTCGCACCGGCTCACTATATTGCCTTCGCTGAACGCAAGCATGCATGTCCCTAGCAGCTATTTTATCGCTTGCGGAGGTTCACGTGACAGCGTCCTTGAGTCAGCAATTCACAGCCTATGTCGGCATTGATTGGGCAGATACCAAACATGATATTTGCCTACAGGCTGGGGATGACAATCATCGTCAGTTCGACTGTATTCCGCACCAGGTTGATCGCATTGATGAGTGGGCCAAGGCATTGCACCTTCGCTTCGGTGGCCCTATCGCTGTAGCTCTGGAGTTGGCCAAAGGGCCTATTGTGTCGGCTCTGCTGAAGTATGACTTTTTCGTGCTGTTCCCGATCAATCCCTCGACGCTTGCCAAATATCGCGTGGCGTTCAAGCCGAGTCGCGCCAAGGATGATCCCACCGATGCGGAGTTAGCACTCGATCTACTGCTTCGCCATCCTGAACGGTTCACCGCGCTCAGGCCGCAGAGTGTGGCCATGCGTTCGCTGCTTAGCCTGATCGAACAGCGTCGGGATCTGGTCAACGACAAGACGCGTTTTACCAACCGTTTATGCAACACCCTCAAGCAATATTACCCGCAGGCACTGGAATGGTTCGAGCAGCGAGACACTCTGTTGTTTTGCGATTTTCTCACTCGCTGGCCGACACTCCTGTCAGCCAAACGGGCGCGTAAAACCACGCTTGAGGCGTTCTTTTATGCCCACAACGGGCGTCGCGCCACATTGATCGAGGCGCGTTTGGCGTCGATTCGTGCGGCATCTGCGCTCACAGAAGATGCCGGCATTATCGAGCCTTGCCGCTTACACGCCCTCGCGTTGGTGGAGCAACTACGCACCGTCCTCTCGGTGATCGATCGCTTCGATAAGGAAATCGAGCGGGTCGCTTCTGCACTACCGGATTACGCATTGTTTCGTGGCTTGCCGGGCGCAGGCCCGCATCTAGCGCCACGTTTACTCGCAGCCTTCGGAGAGCAACGTGAGCGTTTCCATGGCGCGGACGAGTTGCAAAAATACTCTGGCATTGCCCCGGTGACGGAACGGAGCGGTAAGAAGAGCTGGGTGCATTGGCGCTGGCAATGTCCAACATTTCTTCGTCAGACCTTCGTGGAATGGGCGGGGCAGACCATCAATAAATCCTTTTGGGCTGGAGCTTTCTACCGGCAGCAACGCGCCAAAGGGAGCACCTATCAAGCTGCTGTACGCGCACTCGCGTTTAAGTGGATTCGGATTCTATATCGGTGCTGGCAGACCAGGACGCTCTACGATGAAACCACCTATTTGAATGCCTTGAGGAAGCGCGGTTCACCGCTCCTGAAGAACCTCGATTTAGGTTGACTGACTTCCTCAGGGCGTGAAGCTGCCGTTCGGTACCGGCAGCACGCGAAAACAACGGCCGCTCAATGCGCTGCTTGGCGGGCTCCAGATTTGGTGTCGCACGCGGAAACGCTCAAGCAGTGGTGAGCTTAGAGGAACGATCGATAATTGTTTGCTGGCTGGGCTCCCAACAGAGCGGTATGACGATACCACGCTGCCTACTATGTCCAACCTCAGGCAATCATCGGCTCGCGACGGTGTGTATGGCTCATGGTGATTTCACCTTCCATGTTCGATGAGATCACCATGATTGCTTGAAAAGTCATTTTTTATTTTATGTGGCGCGATATGTAAATTTTCGGCTTGAGCGAATATCCGGTCACTAGTTTCTTCCAAGCTTCGACTGCTAGTAGAAACTGGATGGAGTTAACGTCCGTGATGGTTTTAATGTCTTCTTCGAAGACGAACCAAAGCGCCGCCGAAGTAAGTTTCTTACTAAATTTGATTTTGTTGTTTTTAATAAGAGTTATGGAGTCTTTCGATTGTTCAATATTGTAAATTAGTTCCGGCTTCTTTTTTGAAATCTTCACGGATATTATCTCGCCTTTGTAATAAAGGTCGGCCACTTCAACTTGATAATCCCTTCTTTTTTTTTCTAACGAGCGAATCGCGGTGAGTTCTCGGTCTAAGAGCGTGTATCCGCGCTCGTTGCATATTTTTTGATTGAAATAGGCTTCGCGATAATCAACCTTGTCATCTCCGGCTTTTCGATTGGCTCGTTTGTTTGCTTGCCAAGCAGCAAACTCTGTTTCAATCAGTTGTTCTTCGAGAATAACCTCAACAGCGCTGAGAGATCGTTTTAGGTAGTCCATGAAAACCTGATTAAAAAAGAACCATTCGCCATTTTTCAAAAAATATTGCTGGTCGCCCCACACGATAGGCATATCCAGCAGCTCTTTGAGGTTCCTCGTGAAGCGTCCGATATCCTCATTTTTAAACTGCACCGTCACATTGTTTATATCGTCAATATCTGGATTATCAGCGAGGAACTCTGAAATTGCTTCAATGTCCATAGTATTGCCGAGCTGCTTGCTCAGGAGTTTTCCTTCGCTGTTCTTCGCTTTGATGACATAGTCATAGTCATGGAAGCTGAAACATATCGACACACCGCTTACATGAAATTGATCAATCCCCACGCTCCCTTCGCCATCTCTCAAATGAGTGAGAGCCTGAATATCCAGGTCATTTGCAATATCTGCATTGGCTGATTCGAGTTTGGGGAGGTGGATTATTTGATCATCCTTGAAGCTGGCTTCAATAATTTTGAATATTTCAGGGAGATGCATGGGCTGCTTGTCCATATCCATCTGGATAGAGTCAGCAAAAATGATGTTGCGGTTACCCCAGACAGTTTTGTTTGCTGCCTTTAATTTTATATGGTCCACGGACTCACCAGCGTCGTAGTTGTTCACTTGGAACTGCTGATAAGAGGAAACGTCTTGCCTTTTCGTGCCAGTAAAATACCGACTTTTTTTGAGAAGTATTGAACTTTCATCGGCCATATGCAGAGCGAGGTCAATACCAAAATCTAGCTGTATGAATTTCGAAAGATAAAAATGTGATTTGCCCAAGCTGACAGCAAATATCTTTTCAGGCTCTGCAATATTTTGGCAAACCAATACAGCAAAGTTGAAAATATTTTTTGGCTCTTCAATGTCTTCATTGAAGAAGTTACGGTATATCTTCCACCACCAAACTTCGTTGCCTTCTACTTTTTCAGAAAAATAAAAAGTTTTTAAGTACCCGTCCTTTTCTAGGGTTTTTTGCTCTACCAATCCAACTGATTTTAACTTCTCTTTTAGTTGGTCAAGTTTGGCTGGCTTGACTTTGTAGATATTATAAGTGTTAGCCATAACAATTCCCTTTGTACGTAACAGCGTGATGGAATTCTGAGAATCGTCCTCAGTTGGAGCATTTTTTTCCCTTCGGATGCCATCGTGGTTAAGGCAGATGGGCAGCCGACCTATCGTTACGTGTGAGGCTAAATGCTATCACTGCCTATGGCAATGACGCTGTTGGGTGTTTTGTAGCAGAACGACTGGAAAATGAGGCTCCCCCAATCAAAGGATTGATCCCATGATCACCTGCCACGTCAAATACATCATCGATCCCTATCAA
>Ga0065714_10002988_pt1 | contig 11329 bp, 7 predicted proteins | sample MisRhiReplicate2_FD_59101 | JGI IMG/M metagenome (GOLD analysis project Ga0065714, IMG submission 59101) | Miscanthus rhizosphere microbial communities from Kellogg Biological Station, MSU, sample Rhizosphere Soil Replicate 2: eDNA_1 v2... | ecosystem: Host-associated > Plants > Roots >... | reverse complement strand
CACCGCCCGGATGCGGTCGATGTCTTCCTCGAGGTCCTGGCGGCCGATCTTGATCTTCACGCCGCCGACACCCTTCGCGAGATAGCCACGCACGTTGTCCAGCAGCTTCTCGAGCGGGAACGCCAAGTCGATGCCCCCGCAGTAGGCATCGCAGGTGTTCGCAGCGCCGCCCGCCAGTTTCCAGAGCGGCTGGCCTGCGACCTTGCCGCGGAGGTCCCAGAGTGCGATGTCGATCGCGGAGATCGCAAACGCCGCGATGCCGCCGCGGCCGACGTAGTGCACATGCCATTCGCTGAAATCGTGGATGCCTTCGACATCCGCCCCGTCCATGCCAATCATCGCAGGCGCCAAGTCGTGGTCGATCATGGCCTTGATCGCATGCCCCCCCTTGCCACCGGTATAGGTGTAGCCGGTGCCGCGGCTGCCATCTGAGAGCTCCACCGTCGCGGTGACCAGTTCGAAGTGGGTGTGTGCGCCGTGCTTGGCGTCCGTCAGGACTTCAGTGAGGGGAACCTTGAAGAGCTGGCTCGTGATTTTCGCGATGGAACGCATGGGGCCCTCCTTGAACCTGCCGTTAAACGCGGGCTTGCGCGGTCTGCGCGTGCCGCCTTGGTGCCGATCCGCAGTTGCGTTCCAGGTTCGCAGAGCCGCAACTGGGCTCGCGCATCCCGCTGATGGCCAAGGTTTGAGCGCCTGGCCCGCCATCGGTTCCTGGCGCAGCACATGCACCGCCTCGATGATGGTTCGGCCGGCACGCCGGAGCGGCCCCTGGATTCTTCGGGCGAAGAACTCACCCAGCCGCTGCAGATGGCAAGGGGCGCATCCGCTGGCACGTCGCCAATCCGACAGAGGTGAACTGCACTACCGGATCCCCGAGCCGGAAAGCGCCCTGTACTCCCCTGGCGTCACGCCCTTGCGCTTGAGAAAGTGGCGATTGAAGTTCGAGATGTTGTTGAAACCGACGTCATAGCAGATGCTGCTGATCTGGCGTTCCGTATGGAGCAGCAGCTGGCAAGCCTTGCCGATGCGCAGCTGCGTGACGAAGGCGGTGAAGGTGGTGCCGGTGATTCTGCGGAACTGCCTCGAGAGCGCGGCTTCATGCATCTGAACCATGGTGCTGAGATCGGACAGCCTGAACTCCTGCATATAGTTGACCCTGAGGTAGTCCAACACCGTGAGGATCTTCTGCGATCGGATATCTCCGGCGGTGCCGGCGTTCCTGTCCGTGCGCACTCCGAGCGTGCGGGAGTCGTTCCAGCGCGCAAGTTCATGCAGGAGAGCGGCAAAGGCCGAGAACCGTTCGAGTCCCCGGCTCCCCCTGATCTGCCGCAAATGCGCCAATGCCAGGTCTCGGAACCCGACGAACTCCACACCCTGCCGAGCCCTGTCCAGCAGCGGCGCGGCCTCGCGCAGGTCGGGGAGCCAATCCATGCTCCGGCGCAACGGATCGTCGGCAAAGCGCAGCACCGGGCTGGGGGCCCTGGCGCCTTCCTTCGGAGCATCGACGAACTCGAAGTTGTGGGGCAGGCGAGGTCCGAGCAGGACGACGTTGCCGGCGGCCAGGCTGTGAACCCCGTCGCCGACAAAGGCGCTCGCGAAGGATGCCATGATCACGTGCACCTCGTAATCCTGGTGGTACCGCCACCGCCCTGGTTGCCACGGCACGCCACCCGCCGCGATCGAGACGCAGGAGTCGATGCCGGTCCATGCCGGACGCCGATGCGGCGCCGCCGTGCGAGGATCCTCGAATTCCGGCAGCTGCAGCAGGGGCTTGCGTGTTCCTCCGTCCCTGGCAAGCGGCGATGGACGAAGGTTCATGGGCATCATCTGCAAGCGACTACCTTCGGGGCGTGCCCTGCGCGTCGCATCGAGCGCCGGGGGGGGTTGAGGCAAACAGCGGCTGTTCAAGCGGCAGCCTAGTGCAGCGCGGCGACGATGGAGACGCCGTGGTCGGCCAGGTGAAGGCTCACGGGTGCGCCCTGGGCCAGCGTCTGCTTGACCTCCGGCGACACCACGAAGATCTCGCCCAGCTGGCTGGAGAAGGTGTACTCGACGGTGCTGCCGACGTAGGTTCTCTTGAGCACGCGCGCGGCAAGACCGTCGTTCGCCACCGGCTTGATGATCCATGCTTCAGGGCGAACCGCGACCTTGACCGGGCCCGGGCCGGCGCCGGACGGCGCCGTGATGCTCAGGGTGCCCAAGGACACCTTTCCCTGCTCGCTGCAGACGCCGTCGAACAGCATGGCCTCCCCCATGAAACCCGCGACGAATTCCGACTGGGGCGACTCGTAGAGCTCGTGAGGCGCACCGCGCTGGGCGATCACCCCCTGGTCCATCACGATGATGTGGTCGCTGACCGCCAGGGCCTCGCTCTGATCGTGCGTGACGTAGGCCACCGTCAGCGACAGCCGCTGCTGCAATGCCCGGATCTCCTCGCGCATGGAGCGGCGCAGCCGCGCATCCAGGTTGGACAGCGGTTCATCGAACAGCAGCACGGCCGGCTCGAGCGCGAGGGCGCGCGCGAGCGCAACGCGCTGCTGCTGGCCGCCGGACAGTTCGCTGGGCATGCGGTCGTTCAGTCCTTTCAGGCCCACCGTTTCGAGCATCAGCCCCGCCTTCTCCTTCGCCTGCGGCTTGGGAAAGCCCGACATGCGCAGCCCGTAGGACACGTTCTCGACGACGCTCATGTGCGGGAAGAGCGCATAGCTCTGGAACACGAGGCTGACGTTGCGCTGGGCCGCACCGAGCGTCGTCACATCCACACCGTCGATGAAGATGCGGCCCGAACTCGGGGTTTCGAGGCCCGCGATCATCCGCAGCGTGGTGGTCTTGCCGCAGCCCGAAGGGCCGAGGATGGTGGTGAGCGTCCCCTTGGGCACGCCGAAGCTGATGTCCTTGACGACCATCGGGGCGCCGGCGGCTGTGCCGTAGCTCTTGGAGACGTTCTTGAATTCGAAGCCGTACATTTTTGATTTCTCGCGACAGAGGATCGGATTAAAGCGGCACCGGCGCGGCCGGCGGGCGGTGGGTGTCAAGGACGCCGGCGCGCGGCCGCGCGGCAGGGGAAGCGCGCCGGCCCAGCCGACGATCGCCGACCCACCACTGGACGCCACCGGTGACGACCCCCATCAGGACGATCAGCGCCGTGCTGTAGGCCAGGGCCACGCCGTAGTCGCCCTGCCCCACGCGTCCGATGATGAACGTCGTGGCCAGCTCAGTCTCGGCCGTCACGAGGAAGATCACGGCCGACACAGTGGTCATCGAGCGCACGAAGCTGTAGATGAGCGAAGCGGCGAGCGCAGGCTTGAGCAGCGGAAGCGTGACGGACCAGAGCGTGCGTACCGTCGAGGCCCGCAACATCAACGAGGCCTCGTCGAGCGACTTGTCCAGTTGCTTGAACGCGGCCGAGCCGGCCCGCACGCCCACGGGCAGGTTCCGGAAGATGAAGCACATCACGATGATCAGTCCGGTGCCCGTCAACTCCAGCGGCGGAACGTTGAAAGCCAGGACGTAGCTCACCCCCAGCACGGTTCCCGGGATCGCGAAGGCCATGAGCGCCGAGAACTCGAACACGCCCTGCGCGCGGAACTGGACGCGCGCCAACAGCCATGCGATCAGCAAGCCCAGGCCGGCGGTGAGCGGCGCGGCGACGGCCGCGAGCTTCACCGTGGTGAAGAGCGAGGCCCATGCCACACCCAGCCACTGCACGGAGCCTGCGTCGACCGCGACCGAGAACGCGGTCCGGAAGTGGGCCAGCGTCGGCGAATAGTCCCGGCCCCACGTCTGGACGAAACCGCCGCAGAACGCGAAGACGTAGACCACGAGCGTGAAGGCCAGCCAGGGCACGACCACGCACATCGCGCCGCGCCTGAGGCCGTCGGGCAGCCGCATGGACAGTCCCGCGTCGCCCTTGCCCGAGACCGTGGTGAAGTTCTTACGGCCCAGGATGGCGCGCTGCAGCGCAAAGATGCCCAGGGCGAACACCGACAGGATCAGCGCGAGCGCAGCCGCCCTGCCCTGGTCGAACTGGGCGCCGACGATGGCAAAGAAGATCTCCGTCGACAGGACCGAGAACTGGCCCCCGACGATGATGGGGTTCCCGAAGTCCGCGATGCTCTCGATGAATCCCACGAGAAAGGCGTTCGTCAGGCCCGGAAGCATCAGCGGGAAGGTGACGTGGCCGAAGGTCCGCCAGGCGCCCGCACGCAGCGTCTGGGAGGCTTCCTCGAGCGACGGGCTGACCCCCTGGATGACGCCGCGGACGATCAGGAAGGCGATGGGCGTGAAGGCGAACAGTTGCGCAAGCCACACGCCGAACCAGCCGTAGAACCAGCGCGTCGGCGCGATACCGAAGGCCCATTCGATCAACTGGTTGACGAGCCCGGCTCGGCCGAACAGCAGGATGAGTCCCAGCCCCACGACGAAAGGCGGCGTGATGATGGGCAGAGGGGCCAGGAACCGCAGCGCGTGGCGAATTCGGGAGTCGGTGCGATTCTCGACCAGCGCGAGCAGGGTTCCGAGCACGGTCGTCGTGAGGCCGGTCAGGATCGCCAGCGCCAGCGTGTTCCAGGCGACGCCGCAACTCTGTGCGGAGTGCACGCAGCCGACGCCCCAGATCCGCTCGCTCGCGATGCGGGCGACCCACGCCGCGGCGCTCGGTCGGCCGGCCTCGTCGAGAAAGGCGCCGGCCAGCGACCGCAAGACCGGGAATGCGACGAAGGTGATCAGCAGGCTGGCCGCGCCGACCACCGCCGCGGCGACGAACAGGTCGCCCCGGAAGGCACCGGCACGCGCCAGTCCGAAGGCTGCCAGCATCAGCAGCGAGCACAGCACCAGCATGGCGCCCCACCCGAAGCCCGGCTGACCGCTTCCGGACGGGTCGAGGAATCCCGAGAGCGAGCCCGGTCCCGGGAGCCCGACGGCGAAGCCCTGGGCGAGCAGCCCCGCGACGCCGAGCGCTCCGCACCAGGCAAGGACGCGTCCCTGGGCGCGCCCAGGGGCCATCCAGAGCACGGGCAGCACGGCAAGCAGAGGCCAGACCGCGACCGCCAACCAGGGGCGTCGATGCAGCAGGACCTGGGCGAGCCCGGACGCGCTGTCGCGCCCCGCAAACAGCTCGCTCAGGCCTTGCAGGCCGGACAGGCCCTCGGGGAGGGCATACCACGGAAGGATGCCGAAGGCGGCTAGTCCGACGATCGACCAGATCGCGATCGTGCGATTGTTGTCATGGATTTTCATGGGGGGTCACTTCAGTGCGGCAGGGAATTGACTTCGCGCTCCCAGCGCTCGATCAGGCGCTTGCGCTCGGCCGACCGGCCGTACTTCGCATAGTCGTAGTCGATGAGTCTGATCTTCCGGAAGTCCGGAATGTGGCTGTCCAGTCCGGCCGACTTGTTGGCGGGCAACTGATACTGGTGGGCTGCGGCTGCAAGCTGCTGCGCCGCGGGGGTCAGGGCCCACTCGTAGAACTTCTTGGCGTTCTCGAGGTTGCGCGCGCCCTTGACGATGGACATCGAACCGATCTCCGCGCCGGTTCCCTCGCAGGGCGTCGAGGTCTCGATCGGGAAACCCTGCATCTGCTCGCTCGGCGCGTCGTGGACAAAGCTGATCGAGACCGTCGTTTCCCCGCGGGAGGCGGCCTTGATCGGACCGGTGCCGGAGCGCGAGTATTGGCTGACGTTCTTGTGAAGGCCCTTCATGTACGCGAAGGCTTGGTCCTCGCCCATCAGCTGGACGAGGGTGGCGATCATCGTGTAGGCGGTTCCGGAGCTGGCCGGATTGGCGACCTGGATCTCGCCGCGCAGCGCCGGCGAAAGAAGGTCCTTCCAGCATTTGGGTGCCGGGAGCTTCTTCTTCGCCAGCAACTCCGTGTTGAACGCAAAGCCCAGCGGTCCGGAGTACACCCCGACCGTCCGCCACTGGGATTGCTCGGCCTGCGCCTGTGCCCAGGGATGGAGCTGGGGAAGCGATGGGGACTTGTACGAAAGGGTCAGATCCTGCTCCGCGGCCTGCAGATGGGGGTCGCCGGTGCCGCCGAACCACAAGTCGGTCTTGGGATTGCTGCGTTCGGTCAGAAGCTGCGCCAGCGCCTCTCCGCTGCCGCGCTTGAGGACATTGACCTTGATGCCGGCGCTGCGAGCAAACGCCGTGCTCATGAGCGAGCACCACTCGTCCTGCACAGAGCAGACGACATTCAGCTGGCCCGTGCCCTGGGCATGGGCGGCGGGGAAACACGCGGTCAATGCGAGTGCGAGAGAGGCAAGGGCATTTCTCTTCTTCATCTTTGTCTCCGAAGGGGGTTGGATCGAGAGTCGATAGAAAACACTGCGCCCCGACCGCGTGACGGCCGTTGAAGAAGCAGCAATGGTTGTGGGAAAGCGGGCGGCGCGGCGTTTCGCCGGCTGTCAGGGGCCCTGGCTCCAACGGACGACCGCGTCGACGCCGATGACGTGGCCGGCGTCCACGCGGTTGTAGATCTCCATCGTTGCGCCCATGGCCTCTGCAATCTGCCGGCAGATGGACAGCCCCAGGCCAACGCCACCCTTGGTGGCTGAGAACGCCTGGAACAGCCGCGGGCGCAGCGCATCGTCCACGCCTTGCCCTTCGTCCCATACCACCAGTTCCACGGTGCCGGCGTAGGCGCGCAGCACGATGCCCAGGCGCCCGGCGTCGGGCGTGTGATGGATCGCGTTCGCCAGCAGATTGCGCAGCAGTTCGCCGAGCATGATCGGATCGCCCCTCGCACCGAGCTTCTCGTCACCTTCCAGCGCGAAGTCCAGGCGCTTGGCCGCGATGAGCGGCGCAAGTTCCATCACTGCGTCCAGGGCGACGGCATGCAGCGCGATCGTCTGCAGTTGTCCCGCGCGCTTGATCTGCTCGAGCTTGCTCAGGCTCAGCAGCTGATTGGCCATGTCCGTGGCGCGGTCCACCGTGTGCAGCATCTGGGGCAGGATCTCGGATGCGGGCACGTCTCCGGCGATGGCCGACTGCAGTTGGGTCCGGAGCACCGACATGGGGGTCCTCAGTTGATGCGACGCATCGGCCAGGAAACGTCGTTGCTCCTCGACCCATTCGCGCTGCTTCACATGGAGATCCTGCATCCGCGCCACGGCCGGGCGAAGCTCCGACGGCCCGTCGTAGAGCGCGAGGTCCAGCTGAGGGGCATCGAGGGCACGACGAGCGCGCTCCAGCCAGCGCGATGTCATGGCGACGCCCGTCACGATCACCAGGGACATGCCGGCGGCGACCAGGCCGAGCCAGCCGAACAGCGCCGGCGGGTACGCGCGCCAGACCGCGAAGCGCGCATTCAACGGTTCCGCGACCTGCACGACGATGCGTCGCCCGGCGCCGTGGGCCTCGTGGCGCAAGGCCGCCGCTGCACGCACGGGCGAGCCATCCCGCCGGCTGACATAGAGCCAAGGTTCGCCGGATGCGGGCAGGCTTGTCGTCCACGGGAAGGCCTCCAGGAGCCGGTCGCCGGCGATCCAGCTTCCGTCCACCAGGCCGATCCGATAGAAGGCGGCATCGCGATCCATCGATGTCGCAACCTCGGCGCCCGATGCCTCGCGATGGCCCAGCCTCTCGACCAGGCGCTGGTCCTGGGCTTGCGCCAGGTTCACGAAGCCCGCCACAAGGTGGAAGAGCGCAATGCTCGCCATCACGAGTCCCAGCCCGCCCAGCAGCCATCGCAGCAGGAAGTGCCGAAGCGAGGTCGCGCGTGACGGGCGGGTCGGCAGCTTCATCTCAGGCCGTCGGACGCTGGGCTGCCGTGGACGCGTCGTCGCACAGCAGATACCCGACACCGCGCAAATTGAGCACCTCGACGTTCGCCCCCACGAGCTTCTTTCTGAGCCGATGGACCACGACATCGACGGCGTCGGCTTGTGCCGCGTCCGCACCGAACACCGCTTCCCGCAGGGCCTCCCTGGGCACGACGTGATCGACGCGCGACATGAGCTTTTTCAGGAGATCGGCCTCGCGCTGCGAAAGGTCCAGGGGGCTCTGGTCCTTGTAGAAAACGTTGGTCGCCGCCTCGTAGCGCAGGCGGCCGCATCGAAGTTCGCCATTGCGCCCGAGCCGGCGCGTCAGGGCGCCGATGCGGGCGATCATTTCCTCGAGGTCGAAAGGCTTGGCCAGGTAGTCGTCGGCGCCGGCGTTCAGGCCCGCGATCCGGTCCCCGACCGCGCCCCTGGCCGTCAGGATGAGAACTGGGGTGGCGTTCTCGTCGTCACGCAGGCGGCGCAGGAGCTCGAGGCCATCCAGGCCCGGGAGCGATAGGTCCAGCACGATGACGTCGAAACGCTTCTTCCGCGCCGCGGCCAGGGCCTCGAGGCCGTCGCTGCAACACAGAAGCTCGAAGCCTCGCGACGACAGACTGCGGGCAAGCACACCCGACAGATCGAAGTCGTCTTCAACGAGCAAAAGTTTCATGGCCGGAATGTTGCCACCCTGGCGTTCTTCTCGAACTGGGACTTGCACCACGCATTGGTGAAAGACTGTCGAAAGAATGGGCTCCTCGCCTCGAGGCAGCGAGCGCCCGTGCAGGGTTCTCGGCCCTGCGCCTTCTCACCTTCGAGACTCGGCACTCTGCCTACAAGGCAGAAGCAGGCCGACCACCTCGTTCCTTCTGCGGCGCCCCATGCTCCAGCAAGATGGTTCTCAGAGCCCGCTTGCCACGCGCGTTCTGAGCTCTATAGGCCAGGCGGGCCAACTCGACAAAGCGCTCCTCCCCGGGGTCCGGCAACGGCTCAGCGCTCTGAGGCGCATCGAGCCAGAGTGCCTCCTTCCCACAACGGTTCTCGATTTGCCGTGCGAGCTTGTCCGAGATGACACGGCCCTTCTTGATCTGGCTCCACATGCTCGCGGAGATCTGCAGCTTCTCCGCGAACTTCGCCGCCAGGCCAAGCGGCTCCGCCCCATTGGACGCATGCTCCGCAACGAAGTCGCCGAAGAGGATCAGGACGTTGCTGCGACGAATGGCAGGTAGTGACATGCTTGAAGATCAGGAGCGGAACGCCCGCGTGAACGATGTGAAGTGAGAAAAAAACACAACATCCAAAAAAAGTGTTGCATCGCGTAGTAAACCCAGTTTACATTACATCCATCGACGAAATTGATTCGTCCCCCNTTCTTCCGCAACCACTTCGATTCATCGAGAACTCGCCAACACTGGAAACCATCGTGAAAGCAAACCTGACCTCACTGAACATTCGACCCGCATCGGGTCGGGCATTCGTGCGCGTCGCGTTCTGTGGTGGTCGCAGCCTGACGATATCCAAGATGCATTCGCCGCTGAACTCCCTTCCCGCGATCCCGGCCAGCTTGTGGCTCGGACAGCAGTACGAGGATCAGCCGCACCCGGGTGGAGGTAGCGCGTAAACGCGCACCTTCCAAGCTCTCTCACCAGAGGCCCGGATTCCGAAATGGATCCGGGCCTTTTTGTTTTTCCGTGCGGATCTCGATCCGCACACAACTGCGAACGGCACCTTGGTGCCGGCCGCCACGGCAGTGATCGCGCTGCCGTGAACTCACCCGCCGAGTGGCGCCGGTGGGTGATCCTTAAAAATTTGCCGCGAGTCACGCTCCTCACTGGTGGGGCCAACGATTCGCAAAAACTTGCAGCCGTAGCTCAGTCAGGTAGAGCGCAACGTCGCCAACGTTGAGGCCGAGGGTTCGAAGCCCTCCTGCTGCTCCATTTCGGGTGTGCCTTCGCAGCACCTCCAGAGGCCAACCGCGTCGGCGGCCTGGAGGGATGTGCACGGTCTGGACCCAACCATGTGCAGCGATGTCGACGTGGGCGCGCAAGCGCTCGAATCGCGTGAAGACACAACCGAAATGGAATCACCCCCGATGGCGGAATTGGTAGACGCACCGGACTCAGAATCCGGCGACGAAAGTCATGCAAGTTCGAGGCTTGCTTGGGGGACCAGACCAGCCAGCATTGGGTGTCTAGTTCAATTGGCAGAACGCCGGTCTCCAAAACCGGAGGTTGNAGGTTCGAGACCTGCGATGCCCGCCACGTCATGCAAGCACACAGTTCGNCCGCATAGCTCAGCTGGTAGCAGCGCTCGCCTTGTAAGCGAGAGGTCGTCCGTTCGATCCGGACTGCGGGCTCCAATCGCAACTCCAATGTCGTATTCGTCTAGTGGCTTAGGACACAAGGTTTTCATCCTTGTAGACGCGGGTTCGAATCCCGCATACGACNCCACATATCGTCAACATTCATCAACAACATCACACCGCNCGGTAGGGGAGCCTGGTCGTCCCCGCGAGTTTCATACGCTCGAGATCGCAAGTTCAAATCTTGCCCGCGCAACCATGTTTTCTGCCAACTCCAGGTCGGCACAAACGCACATGGGCCGTTCGCCAAGCTGGACTAAGGCACCTGACTTTGACTCAGGCAATCGGTCGTTCGAATCGACCACGGTCTGCCAGTAATTTGATTGGAAGAAATTCCGTGTTTGGCGCAGTCTGGTAGCGCATCTGGTTTGGGACCAGAGGGTCGCAGGTTCGAACCCTGCAACACGGACCAACACAAGAGCGAGACAGGGCGATGCAGATCGTTCTCTCGTGGAAACCGGCCTCAAAGATTGGGAGGCGCCGGAACTCGTAACCGGAGATTTTGAAGGATCGCGTTTTGATCCGTTAACTCAGTGGCCAGAGTGCCTCCCTGTCNAGGAGGAAGCCAGGGGTTCGNCCCCCCTACGGATCGCCATNGCTTTCGCAGTCCAAGCTAACCCCGGTGCGGTCTATTGGCGCGCGTTGGAAACGTGATGGTCGCAGCGATGCGGCATCGGGGTTCGAGCCCCCTCCTTCTCCTCCATCCCACATGGATGCGTGCCCGGGTGGTCTAAAGGCGCTGTTTCGAAAACAGATGGTCGGCTCCGCCGGCACGAGCGTCGACTCGCTCCGCATCCTCCAATTTCATCAACCGTTTTTCCCTCCCGCGTTAGCTCAACTGGATCAGAGCACTGGCCTACGAAGCCGGGGGTTGCACGTTCGAATCGTGTGCGCGGGGCCATACACCTGAGTGCGAGCTGCATGGGTGACTGCACTGGACTGTAGATCCGGCGTCTTTGACATACGGGGTTCGAAGCCCTGATACCCCACCATGACATGCAGACCTGGCCGAGCGGTTAGGCGGCGCCCTTCCAAGGCGTGCAGGCGGGCTCAACTCCCGCGGCCTGCTCCAGTCGCAGCGACGTGCCGAACGGCCCGGTGCGCATCGCTTCAGTTTCAACGAGGTAGCCAAGCGGTCGAAGGCACCGGTTTGCAAGTCCGGCGAGCGTTGCTCCACATGGGTCCGAATCCCATCCTCGTTTCCATCAAG
>Ga0065714_10005977_pt1 | contig 11332 bp, 10 predicted proteins | sample MisRhiReplicate2_FD_59101 | JGI IMG/M metagenome (GOLD analysis project Ga0065714, IMG submission 59101) | Miscanthus rhizosphere microbial communities from Kellogg Biological Station, MSU, sample Rhizosphere Soil Replicate 2: eDNA_1 v2... | ecosystem: Host-associated > Plants > Roots >... | reverse complement strand
ATGTTGAAAGAGTAAAATAAGAATTTTCATAGTTTAGTTTTAGGTTTAGGTTGATTGTGGCTTCGGAGTGGTTCCCGAAGCCATCTTTTTTTATAAGCTTTTTTATGCTAAGAAAAATCAAATTATGCTTCTGAGGCTGGAATCTTTTGCCTCGCTGCGCTCTAATGGCAAAACTTCCTAGGCCTCTTCAGCATAATATTGATTTTTCTTTGGGCGCGTATTGGGCGTATAAAAAGAGGTTGGTTAGGGATTTTTAGCGTATTTCAGAGAGAATTACAGCGGGTAAGGCCTATTGTGGATGGCGTAATTAATGTCTTTGTCTTCCAGTAATTATTATCTTTGTTTTGATGACAAAAGCTGAAATTAGAAAAATAGCCATTACACGACGAAAAGCGCTTTCACAAGAGGTCGTTGCTGTTTATAGTCAGGAACTGTTGCATCATTTCTCTTCTTTAGATCTGTCAGATGTAAAAGCCATTCACATATTTCTGCCTATTGCAGAGAAGAAGGAACCGGATACTTTTTTGTTTATCGATTGGCTCAATCTCCATCATCCACATATTAAAATTATTGTTCCAAGAGCTGATTTTGATAGTGCGTTGATGACCAATTATGTTTATCGGGGCAAGGATGGTCTGGTTAAGAATCTTTACAATATTTTGGAGCCGGGACAGGGAGAGTTACATAATGGGGGAATTGATATCGTTATTATTCCTATGCTAGCTTTTGATAAAAGGGGTTATCGTGTTGGCTATGGAAAGGGCTTTTACGATCGTTTTTTACAGAAGATTAATACCCGTAAGATAGGTTTATGCATGTTTGANCCNGTTGAGATCATCACAGANGTTAATGAGCATGATGTTCGCCTGGANTTGTGTATTACTCCCGACAGAATTTATACATTCTAAGCGGTTTTTCTTTTTNTCTTAAATTTCAGATCAGGGGGTAACAAAGTGTTATTGCTGCTGATATATCTCCAAACAGNTTAGTGTTAAACTAAAAGGAGAAAATCATGAGAAAGTTAATATTAGNGGTACTGGCGGTTTTGATAACCGGGCTTACCTGGGGACAAACAAAGGGGGATTCATCGCCGAATAACAGTGGCAAACTTCAAATCTCAGCCTTTGGGGGCTTAAGTATTCCTTTAGGCAATTATAAAAATGAAATTGGCAGAGCAAAGAATGGCTATATCGGTGGTCTGGCCATAGATCAGCACTTTAAAGGGAATAAATGGGGTGTAGGCATAGATGCCCGTTTCATGAACCATAATATCAGGAAATTTGACAGCGTATTCTTTGCAAATGGATACATTGCAACAGATTATCTTAACCACGCTTCATATCAGCACATTGGCGTTAGTATTGGGCCTACTTATAAATCGACCTTAGGTAAACTTGATCTGGAGGCTTTTCTTCGTGGAGGTGTGTTGTTTCAGGGCTTTCCGCAGTATAAGCAATCTGTTTATGTGAATCAGGCAGTTGGTCCGGCCTTGAATATGGCTGATGTTTACTATACCAGCAATCCTAAACGAATTACCAAGGCATGGATGGGATTAGGTGGTTTGCGCTTGTCGTACGCCATAAACAACCGTTGGGGCTTATTTGCACAGGCAGATTATTTAAGAACTTTTGGAAAACGATTCGGCGGAGACTCCAGTGAGTTTCACATCACAAAATACAACCAGAAGAAAGCACTTACTGTAAGTGATGTATTGAACGTAAAAGACAACAAAATCACCAACTTATTCGATTTCTATGAAGAACAAATCATTACTCAAAAAACTTATATACAGACTGTAAATGTAGGTCTTGGAATTAAGTATACATTTGGTGCTAAATACAGAGCTGCTCCGGCAGCTCCTATGACTAAAGCTGTGGCTCCATTGTCAGTTGGGCAGCCGAAGGATATCCTGGTTGTGGTAAAGGATTTGCAAACAGGCCTGGCATTGAGTGGGGTTACGGTTAAAATCAGTCGGAATAGCATTGACAATACTTCTATCAGTAATACTGATGGTCAGGCTGAGCGGGTAAAAGCTGCCGAAAAGGGCGTTTACCGGGTTACAGCAATGAAAAATGGAATAGCTGCTGGCCCGGTTGAAATAGGGCCAGGCGATTTCGACAAGTCAGGGAATGTGATCTATAAAGAGATTTTTCATGATGATCCAAGGTTTACTTTGATCGGGGAGACGGTTAGGGCTAATGACAATTCAAAATTACCTGGTATTGGTACTGTGCTGACCAACTCTGGTAATAGTCAGAATATGACTCAGATTTCTGATGCAGAAGCGAAGTTCGTTTATCAGTTAGAGCAACAGTCTGCTTATAATATCGTAGCTAATCAGGCAGGTAAATTTTCGCAGACTGAAAGTGTGAGCACTATGGGCCTCGACAGAAGCAAAACATTGTATGTGACCCTGAAGCTTGNGGTTAATAATCTGGANGCNGGAGCAGTGTTTGTACTTAAAAATATCCACTATGACTTTGATCAGTCTTACATTAGGCCTGATGCAGGAAGGATNCTGGACAATTTGTTAAACGTGATGTCNCAAAATCCTACCTTGAGAATCGAATTGTCGTCTCATACCGACAGCCGNGGTAAAGANGCNTACAATATTCATTTGTCGCAGCAAAGAGCAGAGGCTGCAGTAAATTACCTGGTTAGTAAAGGTGTGGATCGTAGCAGAATGGTGGCAAAAGGCTATGGAGAAACCCGTTTATTAAACCGTTGTGTAAATGGCTTACAATGCACTGAGGAGGAACATCAGGCGAACAGACGTACGGAGATAAAGGTCTTGAAGTATTGATCGATTCTAAAAAAAGAGAGCCCGTATCATAAGTGATACGGGCCTTTTTATTTCTGTGACTTGATAAAATCGCTTATAAGATACGCAATGGTCTTGGAGGTGGTTTGATCCTTCCGGCCATCAATTAAGGCAACAGCGCCTTCGCAAACATGCAAATACGCGAATTTTTTGCCAGATGTTAAGATGAGCTTTCTGATTTCATTCAAACTAAAGCCTGAAGGACCGACAGCGCTGGATAAAACATTGGCAATGCAATCCAGGTCGAGTTCGAGCCCGGTGTCAATTTCTGTTGTTTTAACTAGCCCCTGCCAGTGATCGTGAAGTAGCTGCTCACTTTTAAGCAGATCGTCAAAAAACACGGCATGTATATGCGGATTCTCAGCTATGGTTTGGAGTATAGCATTGTTGTTATAGTTCTGATGCAAGCCAAAAATGCCATAGTTCTTTAAAAAGCCGTCCCTTATCGCATAACTGAATCCGTTGCCGCTATGTCTGCCATCAGCAGGTCTTAAATCGGCATGTGCGTCAATATTGATAACGTCGATTGGCTTGTTTAAAGCCAAAGAGCTTCCTTTTATCATCGGATAGGCATTGTTATGCCCTCCGCCGATTACAATGGGAACTTTTCCNACTGCAACCACCTTTTGAATCACGGGATATACCTGNGCGTCAATCTCTTCAACTTTTTGCTGAAGATTGCTTAAGGTGTGAGCCGCCGGGTCAGTGAAATCAAAATGACCCAATACAAGCAATTCCTCTCCGGAAAAAAAAGGCGTACTTTGAATATTAAGCAAGGCCTTCAGCGCAGGTTGCCATGCTGTAGCAGTGCCCGGAACACCATGGTTGGCACGCACACCGATATCCTCGGGGATGCCAATCAATACAAATTGAGCAGTGGAATTGGCTATTTCTTCCAGGGTTGATGTAAATTGGGCTTTTTCGCCTATTTTAACCTCTCCGGCGCGAAGATTAGTCGCTTCGTTGATCTCATCCTGCCNATAGATTTTAAGTCCGTCCATTAGCTTAATTTGCCGTTTAAGACAATGGTGTCGATTTGNGACTGCCCAAAACTATAAGGCAGAAATGCAAGNGACGACATTGGTCGTGTAATAAACAGGTTTGCTCTTTTGCCTTTGGCAATGCTGCCAACTTCGCGGCTTAGTTCCATTGCCGCTGCTCCATTTAAAGTAGCTGCGTTTATAGCCTCTTCAGGGCGCATTCTGAGTTTAATGCAGGCTAAAGAAACCACAAGGTTCATGTTTCCGGAAGGCGTAGAACCAGGGTTATAATCGGTTGCCACAGCAACCGGAATATTAGCATTGATTAAGCCTCTTGCGTTGGCAAAAGGAATATTGATGTAAAATGAGCAGGAAGGCAATAATGTAGCAATTGTATCGCTGGTTCTCAGACTTTCGATAACAGCATCATCTGTAGCCTCCAGGTGATCTACGGAGATTGCGCGATGCTTTACGCCTACCTGAACACCACCCGAAACAGATAGCTGGTTGGCATGTATTTTAGGTTTTAAGCCATATCTGGCTCCGGCCAGTAAAAGTCTGTCTGTATCCTCAACAGAGAAAAATCCTTGCTCACAAAAAGCGTCCATATAATCTGCAAGACCTTCGTCAGCGATTTTAGGCAACATTTCCTCAATGATCAGTTTTATATAACCCTCATGGTTGTTCTTGTATTCTGGAGGATAGGCGTGAGCGGCGAGGAATGAAGCTTTAACAGGAATCTGGAAGTTCTCTTTCAGTCTGCGGATTACCCTTAGCATTTTAAGTTCGCTATCAGTTGTCAAGCCATAACCGCTTTTTATTTCTACAGCTCCGGTTCCCTGTTTGATCATGTCTGTCAGACGGATTGCTGCGGAATCATATAACTGATCTTCTGAAGCCAGCTGAAGTTTACGGGCAGAGTTTAAGATCCCGCCCCCTGCTGCCGCAATGTCTTCATAGCTCTTCCCGTCAATTTTCATCACAAACTCTTCTTCACGTGAGGCGGCAAAGACAATGTGGGTATGAGAATCGCACCAGGAAGGGAATACAAATCCTCCTTTGGCATCGTGTGTAAGTATCGTATTTGGCAGGTCGACAGGTAGGCTGTCCATCTTGCCAAAGTCTGAAATCTTTCCCTCTTCGCATAAAACCCAGGCATTTTCCATTGTTGGAAGCTCCTGCATCTGGTTTCCTCTTAACATTAGGGTTTCCTGGGGGTGTAACCCAACAAGAGAGCCAATATTGGTAATAAGTAATGCAGACATCTTTAAGGATTTAGTTCAAGTAAAACAGGACAGTGATCAGAGTGAATAGCATCGGCCAGAATGGTTACTTTTTTCAGTTTTTCCAGCATAGGCTGAGTGGCCAGATGGTAATCGATACGCCAGCCCAGGTTCTTTGCCCTTGAGTTTGCTCTGAAACTCCACCAGGTATAATGATGCGGATCTTTATTGAAATGGCGGAAGGTATCAATGAAGCCATTACTTAAAAAGCACTCCATCCATTCGCGCTCTTCAGGCAAGAATCCTGAAGAATTGGCGTTTGATTTTGGGTTATGGATATCCATGGCGGTATGGCAGATGTTGTAATCGCCTGAAATGATCAGATTAGGAATCTCGTTGCGCAGTTCACCAATATAATTATCGAAGAAACGCATGAAATCGTACTTTTTACCTTGTCTTTCATCTCCGCTTGATCCTGAAGGCATATAAAGACTCATCAATGAAAAATCATCGAAATCGGCTCTTAAAATCCTTCCTTCTTTATCAATCCATTCTTCGCCACAGCCATATTCAACATGGTTTGGCTTTACGCGGGTTAGTATGGCAACGCCGCTATATCCCTTTTTCTCGGCCGGAAACCAATAATGGTGATAACCCAGCTGCTCTATTAAAACAATAATTTCGGGGATTTGTGAAGGCAACGCCTTTACTTCTTGCAGGCAGATCATATCGGCATCTGTAGCTTGCAGCCATCCGAAAAAGTTTTTGGTGGAGGCTGAGCGAATGCCATTTACATTATAAGAAATAATCTTCATCGGTATTGTTGATTTTTATGCTTTTGGTGATGTTGTTTTTGCTAATGCTTTGGCTTCCCTGGCCAATGCTTTTTCAAGTTTTTTTGCTTCTCTGCGTTTCAAAATAGAAATGTCCATCTTTACATCTGCGAGCGGTCTGTTGTTGCCATCTGTTTCTGTAGCGGCAATTTTATCTACCAGCTCAATCCCTTTCACAATTTCTCCATAAACGGTATAGCTTCTGTCTAAATGCGGTGTGCCACCCACAGTTTTATAAATTTCTCTTTGTGATTGCGGGATTTTATGCTTTAGGCGGTTCTTTTCCAATCCATCTAGTTGTTCGTCGGTAAAAATTTTGCCTTGTACCAGGTAAAACTGGCTTCCGCTGGAGGCTTTTTCAGGATTATTGTCTCTTGCTGCCGCAAGTACCCCTTTTTTGTGGAACAGGCTATCACGGAATTCGGCAGGAACGGTATAACCCACAGTTCCTTCACCCAACAAAGCGCCTTTAACAGCCGATTTTGAGTCCGGATCGCCTCCCTGAATCATGAAATCTTTGATCACCCTGTGGAATAAGGTTCCATTGTAAGTCCCTTTTTCAGTTAGTTTAAGAAAGTTGTCACGGTGCTGAGGCGTTTCGTTATATAGTTTTACGATGCATTCGCCCTGAGCGGTTTTAATTTTAATGTATTGATTTTTTGGCTTTGCAGAAAAGGCTGAAATAAAGCACATGCAAAGCATTAGGGTAAAATAATTCCTCATTGTCAGTTTAATTACCCGGCTAAGTTAAGGTAAATCTGCTTTATTCAGTAAAGCGTATTGAAATGTTGGGGGGACTATTTCTTATCATACATCAACAATTATGGCTGTGAATGGTTATAGCTTTGTAACTTAATTATTGAAAGAATTATGAAGAAATTATTTTTATTCCTGGTTGCTGTGTCAATCAGTGTTGCGTCATTCGCACAAACCAAGTGGACGGTGGATCCGATGCATTCTTTTGTGAACTTTTCGGTTAAGCACATGGGGATTTCATTTGTAGATGGATCATTTAGAAAATTTGACGGTTCGGTAGAAGCCGCTAAAGCTGACCTGACTGATGCAAAGATTAATTTTACTGTAGATGTAAACAGCATCAATACTGGTGTTGATATGAGAGATAATCACCTTAAAACAGACGACTTTTTTAATGCAGAAAAGTATCCAACAATGACTTTTGAAAGTACTTCATTCAAGAAAGTTAAAGGGAATAATTACGTTTTGAGCGGTAAACTAACTATTCGTGACGTGACTAAAGACGTAAAATTTGCTGTTGTTTATGGCGGTACAGCTAAAGATCAGCAAGGAAATACCAAAGCAGGTTTTATGGCAACTACAAGCGTTAACAGATTGGACTACAATATTAAATTTGATCCAACTGGTGCTGGCGTAGCTAAAGATATTAAAGTTACTTTAAACCTGGAATTTATTCAGGCTAAGTAATTCAAACAACAGGGCAGTCCAAAAGGGTGTTTTGCCTTTTGGACTGCCCTGTTTAATTTTATAACAATGTCTAATTTATCTCAATTTAATAATTTTATAGGCAGTCTGCCATTGCAGGAAACTTTAATGCCTGTTTTGTTTATTGGCCATGGTTCGCCAATGAATGGAATAGAAGATAATGAGTTTAGTGCTCAATGGGCTGGGCTGGCTAAGGATATCCAACAGCCAAAGGCCGTTCTTGTCGTTTCCGCACATTGGTTTACCAGGGGTACACATATAACAGCAATGGATTTCCCGAAAACTATCCATGATTTTGGGGGNTTCCCACAGGCTTTGTTTGATGTTGAATACCCTGCTCCGGGCTACCCTGCGCTGGCTAAACAGACTGCCGGATTGATTTCGAGTACGGAAGTTGGGCTGGATCACGACTGGGGGCTTGATCATGGCGCCTGGACTGTCGTAAGACACATGTATCCGGAGGCAGACATCCCTGTGCTGCAGTTGAGTATCGACTATACCAAAGACGCAGCATATCATTATAACCTGGCAAAGGAACTATATGATCTTCGCAAAAGGGGCGTTTTAATTCTGGGAAGCGGTAATATGGTACATAACCTGAGGATGATGAGTTGGGAAATGATCAATGGTGGTGGGTATGACTGGGCTTTAGAAATGAATGATAAGTTTAAAAGCCTGATTCTAAACCACGAACACCAACAGCTTGTTGATTACCGGAATTTGGGCAGAGAAGCCATGTTGGCCATTCCTACACCAGAACATTATTTGCCCCTCATGTATACACTAGGCTTGCAAAATGCACATGAAGGCTTGTCGTTGTTTAATGACAAAGCGGTTGGGGGCTCTTTAACTATGACTTCCGTAAGGATAGGCTAATCTACATTAGTCTTTTAAGCCAATTTAGCACCCAGTGCTTATTGTCATATGGTGGGTAGATCAGGTTGCTCATGTTCATTTTCGACTGGAATACCACGCTCCTTTCGTGTGAGAAGGTTTTAAAGCCAAAAAAGCCGTGACAGCTCCCCATTCCACTGCTGTTTACTCCACCAAAAGGTAGCTTTGGATTCGAAATATGAATGAGTACATCGTTCACACAAGTGCCACCAGCGGATGTGTTCCTGATAAGATGGGCAATGTTTTTCTTGTCTTCACTAAAAATATACAGGGCGAGAGGTTTACTGCTGCTGTTGATTTGTTGTATTGCTTCATCAATAGTTCGNTAGGTGATGATGGGAAGAATGGGCCCAAATATCTCTTCTTTCATGATGTCGGCATCCAAAGGCAGTTGCGTGAGCAAGGTTGGGTTTATGGTCTGGTTTGATTCGCTCCTTTCGCCTCCAAAAGCTATTTTAGCACCGTTTTCTGTAGCATTTTGAATGAGGCCGGATAATCGTTTGTAATGCCTTTCATTGATGATTTTTGCATACGCATCTTCATTGATCTGCTTTTTTTTGGTAAAAAACAGTTTGTTGGCAGCATTGGCATACTCGCTTATAAATTCCTCCTCTCTGTTCTGGGGGATCAATACATAATCGGGAGCGATACAGGTTTGTCCGGCATTGAGCAGTTTACCCCAGGCAATTTTTTCTGCAGCCTTTTTGAGGTTCGCGCTCTGATCTATTACCGTCGGGGATTTACCGCCTAGCTCCAGGGTTACAGACGTTAAATGCTTTGCTGCGGCTTCCATCACCACTTTCCCAACAGCGGTGCTTCCCGTAAAAAAGATATGATCGAAAGGTAGCGCAAGTAATGCCGTTGATGTTGTTGCGTCTCCTTCAATGCAGCAAATTTCCTGCTCGTCAAAGCATTCTTTGATGAGCGTATTAATGACTGAACTGGTTGCTGGGCTAAGTTCAGAAGGTTTTAATACAACGCAATTCCCCGCCGCAATAGCTGATATAAGCGGACTCATCAGCAGCTGAAAGGGATAGTTCCAGGGGGAAATAATCAGGCAAACTCCTTTAGGTTCATAATAAATCCTGTTTTTTGCCGTCAGGCTTGTGATCGCTTTTCCGACGCGTTTAGGTCTAGTCCAGCTGCTTAAATGCTTTATTGCAAAGTTCAGTTCCCCATAAACAAATATCAGCTCTGTAACTGCCGCTTCGAAATGACTTTTTCTCAAATCGCTTTGCAGGGCCTCATATATACGGGTTTCGTATTTCTCTATTCCGGCCTTTAAAGTTTTTAATTTATCAATTCTTTGTGCTGAATTGCTGTTTCTAAGCGTATATTTATGTTTTTGCTGAGCCTCGAAAACTGAGCTGATGGTTTGCGTCATGGTTATTTCCTGTTATTTATTCAATCCATACAAAGTCATTTAATCGATATTGCAGATCATTAACTAAATATACAAAACATAAGTACATTCAAAATGAAAAAGAGACTGTTTATTGTTTTCATAATTTCGGTATTTACTCAAGTAGTCGCCGCTCAAACCATTAAAACCGGGGTGCTGGTGATTGGTAATGGAAATAATGCGGTAGGTGCAGGCTTCCAATCAGCACTTTCAGGTGTGAAAACTGTTATGCTGATTCAACAGTCTGATCTGACGATTTCTGTCCCTGAAGAGAATATTAGTTCGGGCATTGAGGCCGGATTTCTAAAGAGAATGCGTGCGGCTAAAGGAATTCAGGATAGTATGGCCAGGGTATATATTGACGGTACAAGTGCAAATGCAGTACTCAAAGCCTGGGCGGATACCATCAAGAATTTAACCGTATTGAAGAATGTAAAGTGGGCAAGGATAAAAAGATCAGGTAGTAACTGGAATGTCCAATTGGCCGATGGGCGAACAATAAAAGCAGAGGTATTGGTTAATGCTGATGGCACTGGTAAGGTGAACGAGGTGCTGGAGCTATCGACTCAGGCAAATAAGCTTTGGCAGCCGTTAAGTTATGCCGATAATCTTTACCGATTAAGCGTGACCTCAGGATATTCACTTAATGGTACGACAGCTAATATTATTCCTTTGTATAGTTTTCTGCTGCCTAAGCAGGAGAATCTGGTTGTTTTGAATCCGCAGGAGGAAAGTATAGCTGGAGGGCAGGCCGCCGGTGCGGTAGCTGCTTACCCGGTTTTTTTTAAAACAAAAACATCGCTTGCAGATTTAAAGTTGATACAAAAGGAACTGATTGCCTTTAAGCTCGCAGGAATGCCATTTGCAGATATTCAAGCTAATGATCCGAACTGGAAAGCAATTCAGAGAGTCGGGTTAACAGGGTTTTTAAAAGCAGGTATTGTGAATGGTAAGGCTAATTTTTCTCCGGAATCGGAAGTCTCCGTAGCGGAAATAAAGGAACCTATTAAGGAGTTTTATTATAAGGCTCAAATTTGGTTTGATGATCATAAGGAGCCAAATATGACGCTTGGATCTTTAATCAGCATGATTTGTATGGTCGGAAATAAATCGCCGGAAAACACAAAGAAGGAAATAGAGAAAAGATGGATGTCATCATATCAATTTAAAAATAAGTTCGATTTGAACCGAAATGTTACACGTCGTGAGTTCGCTGCGCTGGTAGATAGCTATTTAGACGTGGTTGATGTAAATCTGGACAGGGCGGGAAGGGTAATCAGATAATATTATTTCTAATGAAAACGCTGGTGTTGTTTTTCTGTTTATTGATCTCTGCAGCCAGCGCCCAGCAGCTAGCCCCCCTAACCGTAGAAAAGATCATGAGAGACCAAAGATGGATAGGTGTTTCGCCTTCCGGATTCCATTGGTCTGCAGATAGTAAAACATTGTTTTTTGATTGGAATCCCGAGAGGAAGGGTAGACGGGTGCTTTACCAGGTCAGCGTGCTTTCTCACAAAATAAAAAAATCTGAAAAGCAGGTCGTGGAAAAAGTCGCTCCAGGGAGTTACAGCGATCCCGAAAGGGATACTGTTTCCCGCGCCCGCATTCTGGCTAAAATCCCGGGATTAAAAGATTTGCCTGATTATCTTAAGGAATATCCGCTAGCGCTGAAAAGGCGTAAAATGGAAAATCTGGATCGTAAGGTTGAGCTGACCAAG
>Ga0065714_10002751_pt1 | contig 11338 bp, 11 predicted proteins | sample MisRhiReplicate2_FD_59101 | JGI IMG/M metagenome (GOLD analysis project Ga0065714, IMG submission 59101) | Miscanthus rhizosphere microbial communities from Kellogg Biological Station, MSU, sample Rhizosphere Soil Replicate 2: eDNA_1 v2... | ecosystem: Host-associated > Plants > Roots >... | reverse complement strand
AATAATTGTAATATTTGGAGTTGTCGCTTTTGTAATATCTTTATTTGTAGAGAAATAATAACAATGCGATTTTATATATTTGAAATATGGAAGTAAATATCAAAGACATAGCAATCAGACCCGCCACAATTACCGATTTACCCAAACTTGCAGAATTTCTACAGTTTCTTGTCGATGCAGAACGGCCATTTGACCCAACACTAAAAGAGGGTGAAATCTTCTATTATAACGTAGAAGAATTTATATCTGATGAGAAGTCAGAACTTCTGGTTATTGACTATAATCATCAAATTATTGGATGTGGATACGCACAAATCCGATCAGCTAAACCGTATCAAAAGTTTGAATCATTCGGATATCTTGGTTTTATGTTTGTAAATCCTGAATTTAGAGGAAATGGCTTAAATAATCTATTGCTTAATGATCTTAAAAAATGGATTTTATCTCAGGGAATAAGTGAGGTCAGACTTGAAGTGTACTCTGAAAACGAATCAGCAATCAAAGCTTACGAGAAAGCTGGTTTTAAACAGATATTGACAACAATGCGTTGTGAGATAAGTTAAAAACGATATATTCAAAAAGAGCTACGAAAATGTCCTTGACTTTTCATTTTTTTGTTTCTTAAAATTCTAAATCAGGTAAAATCTGCTTTTGAAAACAAGTGCCTTAGCCCAGACAGAAGCGGTATCCTTTGCCTGCTTTCTTTAAGCAGGGAAAGATACAAGTGGATGGCTGGAAATAGCTCCTTAAAAAGAAAATACTTCTAGAATATCTTTATATTTCTATAAACGGAAGAACAATAGATCACTCTTTTTTGTGTTTAAAAATTAAAGAATCCAAAAAACAAATTCCCAAAATGAATCAAAATAAAAACCTTAAAGCAGTAGCATACGGAGAAGTACTTTGGGATGTTTTTCCCGATAAAAAAAAGATTGGCGGCGCACCGCTAAATGTTGCTTTGCGAATGAAAACTTTAGGTTGCGATGTCGCAATGATTAGCTGCGTTGGGAAGGATCCGGATGGTGAAGCAATCGTAAATCACATAAAACAATTGGGACTTGAAACGAATGTTATCATGCAATCAGAAACATTTCCAACCGGATTGGTGAATGTCACTTTAAACGAAACCGGATCTGCTACTTATGAAATCAAATATCCATCGGCCTGGGATAAAATTGTTTTGAATGATCAGGCAAAAAAGCTGGTAAACAATGCTGATGTTTTGATTTATGGAAGTCTGGTTTGTCGTGATGAAGTATCCAGAAAATCGTTGGAAGAATTACTTCAAACAAATGTTTACAAAGTATTTGATGTTAATTTAAGAAAGCCACATTATTCGTATGAGATTCTGGAAAAGTTAATGCATTCGGCTGATTTTATCAAATTCAACGATGAAGAAATAATTGAAATTGCTTCGGCCTTACAGTCGCCTTTTGCAGGTATTGAAGAAAATATTGATTTCATAGCGGAAAGAACAAATACAGCAGGAATGTGCGTCACGAGAGGTGGCGACGGCGCCTTGTTATACTGGAAAGGAAACCTTTATGAAAACAAAGGTTATCCTGTAAAAGTGTCCGATACAGTTGGAGCAGGCGATTCTTTTTTAGCTGCTTTGACTACTTCATTATTAACAGGTAAGGAACCACAAGTCGCTATCGATTTTGCTTGTGCTGTTGGCGCTTTGGTTGCCGAAGCACCTGGTGCTAATCCGGAAATATCTTTTTCCCGCATCGAAAACATGATCCATAAATTATAAAAACAATTAATAGATTTTGCTTAATGTTTAAAAAGTAAATAAAGGATTTTTTGAAAAGTAGAAGCTATTTCTGTCAAAAGAAGTAGCTTTTTGCTTTTATTTAAGCAGTATGAATATAATTGTAATGAGAAAGTACTTACGACTGTGTGTTTAATAATATAGGTAAAACGTTAAACATATTTTCTGAAATGTCAGTAAAAATTGATATTTCGGATTTAATTACAACCACTAGTTATATTCTATAAGGCGCTTTGTAAGAAAAAAAATCGAGATTCTCCGTAATATTGCGATATGAAGTGTTGGCGCAACATTTTATGTTTTTCATATCGTTTTTTGATACTTGAAATAACTTCTCATCATCGATTTATTTTGAGTTTCTTTTACGATAGATTCTTGTATTTCTAAAAACAATAATTTACTATGTTCATTTCTCTTACCCATGACCAAGTGCAATTTTACTATGGATCAATACGATGGCAATACAACTTTGATGAGATTGCAGAACTCGGTTTGCTCAAAAAAAAGAAAACCTACTTTCTTGAAAACAGTGCTTTTATTGCCGTTACGGCTTTAGCTTATTATTGCATGCTTTTTACCAATTTAATAGAGTTATATTATATTATACCTACGTTACTCTGTTATACAATCCTGATTATTTTAAGGTTTCATAATAAGATTGATTTTGAATATTATGTCATCGTAAAAGACATTTACAAGAAAGAAATTAAAGTTAAAATTAACGTCTTAGACCGTCCCGTAATTGGAAAACAAATCGATCAGTACCTTAATCATGAATTCGATCGAATATTGTTGAAAACAAAACACATACGTTAAAATGAACCAATTATTAACCGGGATATCCGATTATGATTTTGTTTTTATTGTCATTGCTGTTGTGTATGGTTTTATCATTACGACAAAAAAAAAATAAACAAAACCTGTTTCATTGCCCTACATTTGAAGCAGTCCCAGATTCTTAAAAAAACATAGCTACAATCCTTAAGTTTGGTAGCAGCTGATTTAGCTATACATGTCCCCCAAATAAAACTTATGGCCACTTCAATAAAAAATAAAATTAAAAGTATTAGAGAGTTAAAAAATTATACCCAGGAATATATGGCAGATCAACTTGGTGTCACCCAGGCGGGTTATAGTAAAATTGAAAAAGGAAAAACTATTTTATCCTATGTTAAATTGGTAGAAATAGCCCGAATTTTAGAAGTTAGTGTAGAAGATGTTATTAGCTTTGACAGCGAGAGATATTTCAATAGTATTAATACCGTAAAAGGAAATAGCAATAACGGAAGTATTTTAATTAATTCTGATAATAGCGCTGCTTTAAAAGAGTTGTACGAAGATAAAATAAAACTTTTGGAGAAACTTTTAAGTAAAACAGAAGAAGAACTTAACCTTTACAAAAGAAAATTCGGTCAGTTATAACATAAAAAAACGAGGTTTTTAAAGCCTCGTTTTTTAATTCTTATAATTTATACTGTCTGATCGTCTGTCGTTGCGTCCGGAGCGTTTGTTTTTACTGATGCAATTCCGTTATCTCTGGCAGATGTACTTTCATACATTTCACTTGCTCCGATAATTTGACCGTTGCTTGCTTTTAAATTAAAATATGGTTTTCCGTTGCTTGATTCTTTTTTGTCAAATTTGCTGTCGTCCTGCGAATTGGTTTTTACTGATTCGATTCCGTTAGTACAGGCCGCTTTTGTTGTATAGCCTTCGCTAGTTAAAATTGTTTGTCCATTTCCTGCTTTTAAATTGAATTGGAATTCGCCGTTGGCCCTTTTAGTAATTACAAATTTTCCCATATTATTTATTTTAAGTTAGGTATTAAATAAACTTTGCTTTAATAAAAATACAAAACTTGATTGTATAAATTATTCATTTGGAAAAATAAAATTGAATATTAGAACATTACATATTATAGAAACCTCAGAAAGCATATTTGAATCAAAAAACTTTTTTTGAGTTAATACTTTTGGTTATTTAAATCTTCATCAAAAAAATAATTATCTACTTTTGTTAGTAAGTGTTACTACTATGAAGGAAATTAATGAAATTTTAAAAGCCTATTCAGAGGCAAAAAAAGCGGGAAAAAAGACTGCTTTGGCGACTGTTGTAAAAGTCGAAGGATCATCTTATCGCCAGCCGGGAGCAAGAATGCTTGTTACTGAAGATGGAAATCTGACCGGTGCTATTAGTGGTGGATGCTTAGAAGGCGATGCTTTACGAAAAGCGTTGCTGGCTATTCATCAGCAACAGAATAAATTAATTACCTACAATACCACTAATGAAAATGATAGCGAAGTTGGATTGCAATTGGGCTGTAATGGAGTTGTTCATATTCTTTTTGAATATATTAATGATGATGAAATTAATAATCCTATTCAGCTTTTGCAACAATTAGAAAGAGAACGGAAAGCCGCAATAATTGAAACTATTTTCTCGCTTAAAAGAAATGCACCACAAATAGGAACTGTTTTATTTTACAGACAAGATTCAGATATTTTGCATAATAACGATATCGCCATAAATAGTATTCCAGAGGCGAAAAAAGCACTTGAAAGTAAAACTAGCTTCATAAAAAAAATGAAGGATGAAAATGAAAACGAAGCTTTAATTGAGTACATAGAACCTGTTGTTGCGCTTATTGTAGCCGGAGCCGGAAATGATATTCAACCGCTTGTAAAGATTGCGGGTTTATTAGGTTGGGAAATAACCGTTTGTGATGGCAGGGCAACCCATGCTACTATTAAACGTTTTCCTGAAGCTAAAGAAACGTTTGTGGTCAAACCGGAACAATTTCTGGAGAATATTCATATTGATGATCAGACTTATTTTGTTTTAATGACGCATGACTACAAATATGATTTGGCAGTATTAAAATTGCTTTTAAAGAGAGATGATTGTAAATACATTGGGATTCTGGGACCAAAATCAAAATTGAACCGAATGCTGGACGATTTACACGCTGAAGGAATAACTTTGAATGAAGAACAATTGGATCGTATTTATGGCCCAATCGGACTTGATATTGGGGCTGAAACTTCAGAAGAAATTGCGTTATCCATTATCGCCGAAATTAAAGCGGTAATAACAGGTAAACAGGGAACATCTCTTAAATATAAAATAGAAAAAATACACGATTCAAAAGTAGTAATCTAAAACAAAGATGATGACTGGTATTATAATTTTAGCAGCAGGTAACTCTTCAAGATTAGGGCAACCAAAACAATTATTAGGATACAAAGATTCTACTCTTTTAAAAAATACGATTGCAGAGTCTTTTTTAGTACCAGATGTTGCTATCATGGTGGTAACTGGTTCAAACAATCAATTGATTGAAGAAGAATTGGATCCGTCGAGAATAAAAATATGTTTTAATCGGGATTGGGAAACAGGAATGTCGTCTTCAATCGTAAACGGCCTCAATGCTTTATTGCGATTGTATCCGGATTGTGAGAATTGCATTTTTGCCGTATGCGACCAACCATATGTTTCTAGTGTGGTTTTTGAGAATTTAATTCAGGAACATTCCATAACCGGAAAAGGAATTGTAGCTTCAGCCTATTCGGGAACATTAGGAACGCCAGTGCTTTTTAATAAAAAATACTTTACTGAATTAGCAGCTCTGCAAGGACAGGAGGGAGCCAAAAAGATCATTAATCGATTTTTAGAGGATACAGCTTCAGTTCCTTTTGAAAAGGGAAATATTGATATTGATACGGAAGACGATTATAATAGACTTATTTCTGAATTGTAAAATTGAAATGTATTTAACCGCAAAGGACGCAAAGTTAAATTTGTAATAATCTCGCAAAGACGCAGAGTCGCAAAGTTTTTTTGAATAGCGTCCAGCTTTAGCTGGAGTTTATAATTTAAGTAGAAAAGGGCTTTAGCCAAACTAATGAAGTTTGGCTAAAGCCCTTTTCGTGGCACTTATAGTTCCATCCAGCTGAAGCTGGACGCTATTCAATCTTTAATGTTGAAATTAAACTTTGCGACTCTGCGTCTTTGCGAGATTAAAAAAGTAAGCATATATATCTTTAATAATCTTTCAATTGTTTCGTCAGAATAGTTACTCTTTCAATTGTCTCTTCAATTTCTGCTACAGTTGTAAATCTCCCTAAACTAAAACGGATTGAACTTAAAGCGTCTTCATCAGATAAATCTAAAGCTTTTAATACATGCGAAGGTTGGGAAGTTACAGACGAACAGGATGATCCATTTGAAACAGAAATGTTTTGCAAAGCCAAAATAAGTTTTTCAGAACTAACGCCCGGAAAACAAATATTGGTAGTATTACAAATACGGTTTTGTGTATTTCCGTTTACGAATGATCCTTCAATTTTTAAGAGACCATTTTCTAGTTGATCTCTCAGTTTTTTAATTCTTATTATGTTGTTATCTATTTCTAAAACAGTTACTTCTGATGCTTTACCTAAACCAATAATTCCCGGAACGTTCAATGTTCCGCTACGTAATTTTCTTTGTTGGTTTCCTCCGTTTAGTAATGGGGTTAGTTTTATTTTGGCTTCCGCCGAAATGTATAAGGCACCAACACCTTTAGGCCCATAAAATTTATGTGCAGAAAGTGCCAGAAGATCAATTCCGAGTTTTTTTACATCAATCGAAATCTTTCCAATTGCCTGAGTGGCATCACATAAAAACAAGGCATTTTTAGCGTGTGCAATCTCTGCCATTTTTGCAATATCCTGAATGACACCTGTTTCATTATTCGTAATCATTATAATGATAATCAGTGTTTTAGTAGTTATTGCTTCATTTAAAAGATTAACGTCAACTATTCCGTCTGAAGCAACTGGTAGATACGTAACTTCAAATCCAATACTTTCCATATAATGACACGTTTCGAGAACAGCTTTGTGTTCTGTTGCTACCGTTACAATATGTTTTTTGTTTTCATTTTCCAATCCTTTAATGGCTAGATTAATAGATTCTGTTGCTCCGGAAGTAAAGATTATTTCTTTTTCTTTAGCACCAATCAGGTTTGCGGTTTGCCAGGCGGCATTCTCAACTGCTTCCTGAATTTCTAATCCTGCTAAATGACTACTGCCTGGATTGGCATAAAAATCCGTAAAATAAGGAAGCATAGCATTTAGAACTCTTTCGTCAAGACGAGTAGTGGCGTTGTTGTCTAAATATATGTTGGGTAATTGAGGCATAAATAGTACTTAATGATGTAAAAATACAATTTTGTTATTTAAAATAATCTCTTATTTAGTACTCAAATAAATTATGAGTTTGTGTGAATTTTATAAGTATTTATTGCGTAGGATTGCTAAATTTGTTAGGAATAACTTTTTGATTTTTTCTAACTTAAAAATACCAGGTATGGCTGCCAAAAGATCAACTACAAACAAATTGACAGAAGAGGAATCGAATGCATCTCGTCGGGACTTTTTAAAGAAGTCAGGATTGTTTACCGCTTTAGCTTTGGCACCGCCTTCGTTGGTGATGGCCTCTGAAAATAAATGGGATGAAAAAATCGCCGAATATCTGGAAACTGTTCCGCTTTCTATCGAAGTAAACGGAGTAAAACAGAATCTAAATGTAGAACCCCGTACTACTTTACTGGATTTACTACGTGAGCAATTACACTTAACCGGAACTAAAAAAGGTTGTGATCACGGACAGTGCGGCGCTTGTACCGTACATGTTAATGGAACCAGAATTTTATCTTGTCTGACATTAGCATCCATGCAGCAAAATGCTCAGGTAACCACAATCGAAGGACTTTCAAAAGGAAAAAAACTNCACCCAATGCAGGAAGCCTTTATCAAAAATGATGGTTTTCAATGNGGATANTGTACACCTGGACAAATCATGTCGGGAATTGCCTGTATAAAAGAAGGTCACGCGAACAGCAGAGAAGAAATTAGAGAATATATGAGTGGTAATATTTGCAGATGTGGTGCTTATCACAATATTGTAGATGCTATAACTGAAGTTAAGGAAGGAGGGTTGCTATCATGAAAAACTTCCAAATCATAAGAGCCTTATCAGCTGGCTCGGCAGTAAACAGTATTTCAAAAGAAAACTCAGCCATGTTTATCGCCGGAGGAACAAATCTGGTCGATTTGATGAAGAAAAATGTGGTCGCTCCAGACAAACTAATTGACATCAATGGATTAGATTTAAAAAAGATAGAATTCCTAACCGGAAAAGTAACCATTGGAGCATTGGCAAAAAACAGCCAGGTTGCCGAAGATAAATCTATAAAAGAAAAATATCCTTTGTTGGCGCTGGCATTAGCGGCCGGAGCTTCTCAGCAAATCAGGCATATGGCAACGGTTGGAGGAAATATGTTACAGCGCACCCGTTGTTCGTATTTCTATAATACTGATATGCCTTGTAACAAACGCACACCAAAAAGTGGTTGCGGAGCTATTGGCGGATCCAACCGTATGCACGCTATTTTTGGTGCATCAGAAAGTTGTATCGCTGTTCATCCGAGTGATATGTGTGTGGCGCTTGCTGCCTTAGACGCAACAGTTTTTGTTGAAGGTCCTAAGGGGAAAAGAGAAATTAAATTCACTGATTTTCATCGCCTTCCGGGAAATACGCCTGAAAAAGACAATACTTTACAAAACAAGGAAATTATCACTTCTGTTGAAATTCCGGATAATAAATTTACTAAGAATGTTCATTATCTAAAAGTTCGTGACCGAAGCAGTTATGCTTTTGCTTTAGTATCGGTTGCGGTTGGTCTGGATATTCAAAATAATACAATTAATGATGTCAGACTTGCAATGGGTGGTGTGGCACACAAACCCTGGCGACTTACGGAAGCTGAAGAATTTCTAAAAGGGAAAACAGTTTCAGAAACGATTTTCAGACAAGCAGCAGATTTGGCTATGAAAGGAGCGAGAGGTTACGGAGATAATGATTTCAAATTAGTTCTGGGACCAAACGCAATTGTAGAAGCATTAACGATAGCATCATCTAAATAATTTGAATTATGAGCAAGACAAGTAATATAAATAGAGTGGATGGGTTTGCTAAAGTAACAGGTTCTGCAACCTATTCAGCTGAATATAAAACCGATGGTGTAGTTTATGCCTGTTTGGTTGGAAGCACGATTGCAAAGGGAAGAATCAAAACAATAGATACCAAAAAAGCGGAATGGGCGCCGGGAGTTCTGGCGGTTATTTCGCATTTGAATGTTGATAAACCGGCTGGTTACGAAAAAGTAAAAGATCCTCATAATTTTGGACAACCGCTTCAGGTTTTTAAGGATAATACAATTCTGTATTACGATCAGCCCATTGCAATGGTGGTGGCAGATACTTTTGAGCGTATGCAATATGCGGCGAGCTTAATCAAAGCAGAATACATCAAAGAAGAACATATCACAGATCTTCAAAAAGCAAAAGATAAAGAGAAAAAAGTAGAAACCGATAAAGGTGATGACTATCATCGTGGTGTCCAGGACAACTACAAAAATGCGGCTGTTGTTTTAGAGGAAGAGTATACTATTCCAACGGAAGTTCATAATCCGATGGAACTGGCGAATATTATTGCAAAATGGGAGGGAAACAAACCAACCGTTTTCACCAAAAGTCAGGGTGTTGAAGGAACAAGAAGAAGTATAGGAGGCGTATTTGGGATTCCGCCAGAAGATGTTTCGGTAAATTCGGAATATCTTGGAGGTGCTTTCGGAATGGGATTGCATACGTGGCCTTATGAGATTGCAGCGCTTATCGGAGCAAAAAAATTAAATCGTCCGGTTAAATTAGTACTTCACAGAGAGCAAATGTTTACCAATGTTGGGTTTAGACCTTATACCATCCAAAAAATGGGTTTAGGCGCGACAAAAGAAGGTAAATTAACTGGTTTAACTCATGAAGCCGTAGCAATGACTTCCAGTTATGAGGATTTTATGGAAGGAACGGTAAACATGTCCCGATTTATTTATAATTGTGATAATGTTTCAACCCGATATCGTATTGTAAAATTAGATACCTGTACACCAATCTGGATGCGTGGTCCCGGAGAAGCGACTGGTTCTTTCGCTTTGGAAAGTGCCATGGATGAACTGGCTCATAAATTAGATATGGATCCAATTGAGTTTCGAAAACTCAATTATGCAGAAAAAGATCTGGAACAAAATAAGCCATGGAGTAGTAAATATTTATTAGAATGTTACGAAGGCGGAATGGAACGCATCGGTTGGAAAAACCGTAAAAATAAACCAGGTTCTGTAAAAGAAGGAGAGTGGCTGGTAGGTTACGGAATGGGAACCGGAACATTTGGCTGTTACAGAAGTCCAACTTCGGTAAAAGCAAAATTTTTAGCCGATGGAAATTTAGTACTACAGTGTAGTGTAAACGATATGGGGCCCGGAACAGCGACTATGATGACGGCCATTGGGGCTGAAATTACCGGTTTACCGTCTGAAAATGTAATCATTCAAATGGGAAAAAGCGGACTTCCGAAAGGTCCAACTCAGGGAGGTTCGGCAACGACATCATCAGTAGGTTCTGCTGTTCACGATTCTTGTAATTTGTTGGTAAGTAAAGTGCTTGGATTAGCAGGTGCAACTTCCACTTTTAAAGGAACTCCAATTACCGATTTGACTTTTGCAAATGGTGTAATATCTTCTTCAAAAGACAATTCAAAAACAGTTTCTTTAGCGTCATTAATCAGCGCTAATAAACCGGAAGATTTTGAAGTAGAAAATACTTCAAAAGGAAATGAAGAAATGAAGAAATATTCTATTTATTCGTATTCGGTACATTTCGTAAAGGTTTTGGTGAATCCGAATTTAGGAAAAATAAGGTTGGCACATGTGGTTTCTTGTGCAGATATTGGTACCGTAATCAACCAGAAAACTTCTGCCGGACAAATGTACGGAGGAGCAGTTGGCGGAATTGGAATGGGGATGATGGAAGCGTTAGAAATTGATCATCGTTTTGGACGTCCGATCAATAATAATTTCGCCGATTATCATGTTCCGGTAAATGCGGATATTGAAAAACAGGAAGTGTTTTTTGTCAATAAAAAAGACCCGATTAGTAATCCGATGGGAACAAAGGGACTTGGTGAAACTGCCTTGGTTGGAATGGCGCCTGCCATTGCAAATGCTGTTTTTAATGCAACAGGAAAGCGTGTTCGGGATTTGCCCATTACATTAGATAAGATATTAGAACCAAATGTAGCGACAGCTTAATATCTAATTCTAACATTATAAAAAATCCCTTTAGGAAGTCCTGCTTCTTAAAGGGATTTTTAATTAAAGTAAAATGAATTGATCTTTGATTTGTTATCATAAAAAAATGATGCAAAATATCCTAAACTAAAACATCAAATTTAGAAGACACAAATTAAAAGAATGCTACATATTATGGATGGTATATAAAGCGTAGTTCTTTTAATTACTGTCTGTTATAAATTTCGCACTGTTGTTTTGTTTCGATATTGCATCATTTTTCAGTTAGTGGTTTGGTTTATTAATAGTTGGTTTTTATAATTGTATGGTTTTATTTCAACGACTATTAAATCTGTAAGTTCAAAAATACTAGCCAATAAAAAATGTTGATTATATAA